>OLPO01000656.1_pt1 | contig 27395 bp, 26 predicted proteins | sample 1672831 | NCBI WGS metagenome assembly OLPO01 (sample SAMEA3136728, study PRJEB25190) | human gut metagenome
TGCGTTCAGGCCCTGGAGTATGGGGCCGTAAGCGGCGAAGCCGCCCAGACGCTGTGCGATCTTATAGCCGATGTTGCCGGACTGGATCTCCGGGAAGATGAAGGTGTTGGCGTGGCCAGCCACCTTGGAGCCGGGGAACTTCTGCTGGCCCACCACGGGGGAGACGGCGGCGTCAAACTGCATCTCGCCGTCGATGGCCAGTTCGGGGGCAGCGGCCTTGGCCTTCTCGCAGGCGTTTCTCACCTTGTCCACGGCCTCGCCCTTGCCGGAACCCTTGGTGGAGTAGCTCAGGAAGGCGATCTTGGGGTCAATGCCGAAGGTAGCGGCGGTCTTGGCGCACTCCAGGGCGGTCTCCACCAGAGCGTCCTCATCGGGGTCGATCTGGATGGCGCAGTCGCCCATGCACAGGCGCTCGTCCACGCCGTCCTTCTCCCGCTGCAGAATAAAGCAGGAGCTCACGTTGTTGTTGCCGGGCTTGGTCTTGATGAGCTGCAGGGCAGGGCGGACGGTGTCGGCGGTGGAGTAGGTGGCGCCGCCCAGCAGGCAGTCGGCCTCGCCCATCTTCACCAGCATGGTGCCGAAGTAGTTGCCCTTCATAAGGTTGCTGCGGCACTCCTCGGGGGTCATCTTACCCTTGCGCAGTTCCACCATCTTCTCCACCATGGCGTCCATGCCTTCGTAGGTGGCGGGGTTCACGATGCGGATCCCCTCAATGTCAAACCCGCCCTTGGCGGCAGCGGCCTTGACCTCGGCCTCGTCCCCTACCAGGATGGGGGTGAGGAAGCCGTCCTTCTTCAGGCGGTCGGTGGCCTCCAGGATACGGGCATCGGAGCCCTCGGTAAACACCAAGGTGCGGGGATTGGCTTTCAGGGTTTCGATCAGCTTTGCAAACATGATTCAGTTACCTCCATCATAAGCCCCAAAGGGGGCTTTTTCTTACTAAAACAACGGATTTATTCTATCACTATCTCCCCGGGGATGCAAGTCCCGCTGGGGGTTTTGTCCTCATTTCCCGGCCAGGAAGGCCCCGATGGCCTTGGCATCGCTGCGCCCCTTGTGGTACATGGTGAGAATGGCCCCTCGGTCCTTGGTGAGGGTGGACATCCCCCCGATGTCATCGGGGGCCACCAGGAGGACCTTGCCCGCCTGGGCCAGGGCATGGGCCTGCTCCAGTTGGCGGTTGTAGGTCTCCGCCCGCAGGGCCAGAACCCGGGCGGCGTTGGGATACTTCCGCAGAAGTTTGGCCATCCGCTGGTCCTTTTTGGGATCCCGGTAGTAGTCCTTGGGCCGGGTGAGGATGACCACCACCCGGTCACACCCCGCCTGGAAGGCCTGCTGAAAGGGGATGGGGTCGCTGAGTCCCCCGTCGTAATAGGCCTTCCCCCGCCACCGGTAGGGGCGGTTGACCACCGGCACGCAGCAGCTGGCCTTGATGGCCCCGTAATCGTCCTGGGCCATGTCGTGAAAGTCGAAGTACACCGGCTGGCCGGTGGCCACGTCCGTGGCCACGATTTTGGCCGTCTCCGGCCGGGCGGCCATGGCCTGGTAGTCCAGGGGGTACTCCCCGCCGGCGTTGGTGAGGGCGTCCCCGTAGATGTAATCCAGGTCCAGGTAGCTCCCCCGGCGCAGCAGGTTGCGGAAACTCATATAGGCCTTGCGGAAGGAATAGTCGGCATAAAACTTCAGGTTCCGCCCCTTCTGCCCGGCCAGGAAGGAGGCCACGTTGGCGCTGCCCGCCGAGACGCCGATGAGATAGTCAAAGGCAATCCCCTCATCCAGGCAGGTGTCAAAGACCCCTGCGCCATACACGCCCCGCAGGCCGCCGCCTACGTCTACCACTCCAATCATGTATGATCACCTCTTCCTTGGGTTGCTGGGGGGGCGGCGGCCGCTTCTGGTTCCCCCAATACCGCCTGGCACAGGCGGGCCACCGCTTCTGCCACCTTCCCCTCCTCCAGGCCGGAGTAGTTCATCACCAGCACATGGGGCAGGCGGTTGGGGGCAGAGAAATAGTACTGGGAGACAAAGGAGATGCGCAGATCCAACCCCTCGGCCGCCTGGAGGATGGCCTCCTCGCTGCGGGGGGTGTCCAGGGCCATGAGGAAATGCAGGCCCGCCTGCTCCCCGCTGATCTTCACCTTCCCCGCCAGGGGGGACTGGCGGAGGGCTGCCAGGAGCTTGTCCCGCAGGGCCCGGTAGTGGTTGCGCATTCGGTTGATGTGTTTTTCAAAGTAGCCCTGGGCCAGGAACCGGGCCAGGGTCATCTGCTCCAGGCAGGAGACGGTCCCCGAATAGAACCCCAAGGTCTCATAGAACCGAGTGACCAGATGGCGAGGCAGCACCAGGTAGCTGATCCGGAAGGCCGGCGCCAGGCTCTTAGAAAAGGTGTTGATGTAGATGACCTTCTCCATCACGTCGATGCTCTGCAAGGTGGGGATGGGCCGGCCGGCCAGGCGGAACTCACAGTCGTAGTCGTCCTCGATGATGTACCGGTTCTCCCCCTTGGAGGCCCAGCTGAGCAGTTCATACCGGCGGCTCACCGGCATGACGATGCCCGTGGGGAAGTGGTGGGAGGGGGTGATGTGGAGGATCTCCGCCCCGCTCTCCTCCAGCTTTTCGGGGATGACCCCCCCTTGGTCCATGGGGATGTGGTGGATGGCCACGTCGTTCTTCTCATAGATCTTGCTCAACCGCTGGTAGCCGGGGTCCTCCACGGCGTATCCCCGGTGCCGGCCCAGGAGCTGGATCAGCACCCCATAGAGATACTCCGTCCCCGCCCCCACCACGATCTGCTCCGGGGAGATGGTCATCCCCCGGAACTGGTAGAGGTGGTCGGCAATGGCCTGACGGAGCTGGCGGATGCCCCCGGCGGAGGTGTCGGTGAGCAGGGTGGCCTCGTCCTCGGAGGCAGTCACGTCCCGCAGGAGCTTCACCCAGACGGAGAAGGGGAACATGTCCCGGGCCACGGAACTGCCCACAAAGTCTGCCCAGTAGGTCCGCTGTTCCGGGGCCTTCCCCTCGCTTCGCTTTGGGGGGGCAGGGGGCGCCGGCGCCGGGACGGGGGCCTCCTGCTCCAGCTCACAGACGTAGTACCCCCGCTTGGGCAGGGTATAGAGGAACCCCTCCGCCACCAGTTGGGCATAGGCACTCTCCACAGTGATGGTGCTCACCCCCAGGTTTTTGGCAAAACTCCGTTTGGAGGGCAGCTTCTCCCCTGCCCGGAGTTTTTTCTGGAGGATATCCTGCTTGATGCACCGGTAGAGGTGCTCGTACATGCTCTCCGATGCGATATTTTCAAAGGAGTAGGTAAGCAAACCAGCCCCTCCTTTCCTCAGGGTTGTAAGAATGGCCAATCTGGCCATGTCCGTCCCCGGGAATTGGTCAAATTCAGCACGTTCAGACCTATTATAGACGCTGGGTGCCGCCCTGTAAAGACTGGGTTTCCCGGGAGGGTCTTCGTCATTCTACCCGATTTTTTCCCCCTGCCCCTCAAAATGTTTGGTGCGCTCTTCTCGGCGCGGCCCCGCCCGGGAAGGCGCCCGGGTTTTCTTGTGAATTTTGATGGAAAAGGCCCCGTTTCCCTCCCCAAAAATTGACGGGATTTGTGGGAACCGCCTGATTTCCCTCCCTGCACCGCCTCTAAGTGTTGGGCAGTCCATGGTCTTTGACGGCCCTTCCCTCCGCGCTTTCATCCTGCGGGTACTTGCAAGGTTTTTTCTTTTCGTGTATAATAAAATCCGAATAGAAACACATTTGTTCTTGCAAAGCGAACACCGGCAGACCCTCTGCCCGGGAAACTACCCCTGCTTTCTATCTCAATACATTGTAAGAAGGAGTTTGCTTATGAGTGAAGTACGCATCAAGAACTTCAAGCGAGTTCTGGTGGCAAACCGTGGAGAGATCGCCATCCGGGTGTTCCGTGCCCTGAATGAGCTGGGAATCACCTCCGTGGCCATCTACTCCAAGGAAGACAAGTACGCCATGTTCCGTACCCTGGCAGACGAGGCCTATCCCCTCAACCCCGAGAAGGGCCCCATCGATGCCTATCTGGACATCCCCACCATCATCAAGATCGCCAAGGACCACAACATTGACGCCATTCACCCCGGGTATGGCTTCCTGGCAGAGAACCCTGTCCTGGTGGAGGAGTGCGAGAAGAACGGCCTGGTCTTCATCGGCCCCACCGTGGAGAGCATGAACGCCATGGGCGACAAGATCTCCTCCAAGCAGATCGCCATCGCCTCTGAGGTGCCCATCATCCCCGGCGTGGACCACGCCATGAAGACCACCGAGGAGGCCATAGAAGTGGCCCGCAAGGTGGGTTACCCCGTAATGCTGAAGGCCTCCAACGGCGGCGGCGGCCGCGGGATGCGCATCGTCAACAGCGAAGAGGAGATGGCCAAGGAGTTCAAGGAGGCCATCGACGAGTCCAAGAAGGCCTTCGGCGACGACCAGGTCTTCATCGAGAAATACCTGAAGGGCCCCAAGCACGTGGAGGTCCAGGTCCTGGCGGACAACTACGGCAATGTGGTCCACCTCTTCGACCGTGACTGCTCCGTCCAGCGCCGCCACCAGAAGGTGGTGGAGTACGCCCCCGCCTTCTCCGTGCCCCAGGAGGCCCGGCAGAAGATCTTTGACAGCGCCATCCGCCTGTGCAAGACCGTGGGTTACCGCAACGCCGGCACCTGTGAGTTCCTGGTGGACCGGGACGGCAACCCCTACTTCATTGAGATGAACCCCCGGATCCAGGTGGAGCACACCGTCACCGAGCTGGTCACCGACGTGGACATCGTCCGCTCCCAGATCCTCATCGCCGAGGGCTATCCCCTCAACTCCCCGGAGATCAACATCTCCTCCCAGGAGGCCATCCAGTGCCACGGCTATGCCATCCAGACCCGTGTCACCTCCGAGGACCCCTCCAACAACTTCATGCCCGACACCGGCAAGGTCAGCGTCTACCACTCCGGCTCCGGCAACGGCATCCGTCTGGACGGCGGCAACATCTACACCGGCGCTGAGATCCTGCCCTACTACGACTCCCTGCTGGTGAAGATCTCCGCCTTTGACCGCACCTTCAAGGGGGCAGCCGTCAAGTCCCTCCGGGCCCTGCGGGAGATGCGCATCCAGGGCATCAAGACCAACATCTCCTTCCTGATCAACGTGGTGAACAACCCCACCTTCCAGGCCGGCGAGTGCTACACCACCTTCATCGAGGAGACCCCCGAGCTCTTCGACCTGACCCAGCGGACGGACCGCGCCTCCAAGATCCTGGACTTCCTGGGGGACAAGATTGTCAACGTCTCCAAGGGCGAAAAGCCCTATTTCGAGGACCGCGTCCTGCCCAAGTACGACGAGACCGCCCTGGTCTACGGTGCCAAGGACGAGTTTAAGAAGCTGGGTGCCAAGGGCTTCACCCAGAAGATCCTGGGCGAGAAGCGGCTGTACGTCACCGACACCTCTATGCGTGACGCCCAGCAGTCCCTCATCGCCACCCGGATGCGGACCAAGGACATCGTGGGCGCCGCCAAGGCCTCCAACGTCATCTTCCAGAACGCCTTCTCCGTGGAAGCCTGGGGCGGCGCCACCTATGACACCGCCTACCGCTTCCTGAAGGAATCCCCCTGGAAGCGGCTGGAGATCCTCAGCGAGCGGATGCCCAACACCCTGATCCAGATGCTTCTCCGGGCCTCCAACGCCGTGGGCTACAGCAACTACCCCGACAACCTGGTCAAGGAGTTCATCCGCATCTCCGCCATCAAGGGCATTGACGTCTTCCGTATCTTCGACAGCCTGAACTGGATCGAGAACATGAAGATGCCCATCGAGGAAGCCCTGAAGACCGGCAAGATCGTCGAGGGTTCCCTGTGCTACACCGGCGACATCCTCAGCCCCAACGAGGTCAAGTACACCCTGGACTACTATGTGGAAAAGGCCAAGGAACTGGAATCCCTGGGCGTGCACATCCTGGCCATCAAGGACATGGCCGGCCTGCTGAAGCCCTACGCCGCTCAGAAGCTGGTGGAGACCCTCAAGTCCGAGCTCCACATCCCCATCCACCTGCACACCCACGACACCACCGGCGCCGGTGTGGCCACCGTGCTGAAGGCCGCCGAGGCCGGCGTGGACATCGCCGACCTGGCCATCGAGTCCATGAGCTCCTGCACCAGCCAGCCCTCCCTCAACGTGGTGGTGGAAGCCCTCCGGGGCACCGAGCGGGACACCGGCCTGGACTTCGAAGGCCTGGATGAGCTCAGCCGGTACTACGAGCACGTCCGCAAGGTCTACAAGGCCAACGAGAGCGGCATGGTCTCCCCCAACGCCCAGATCTACAAGTACGAGATCCCCGGCGGCCAGTACTCCAACCTCCTGGCCCAGGTCACCGAGATGGGCTCCAAGGACGAGTTCGAGAAGATCAAGGAGCTCTATCGCCAGGCCAACGACCTGCTGGGCAACCTCATCAAGGTGACCCCCACCTCCAAGGTGGTGGGCGACCTGGCCATCTTCATGCTGAAGAACGGCCTGAACAAGGACAACATCCTCACCGAGGGCGCCTCCCTGTCCTACCCCGACTCTGTCATCGACTTCTTCAAGGGCATGATCGGCCAGCCCGAGGGCGGCTTCCCCAAGGAACTGCAAAAGATCGTCCTGAAGGACATCGAGCCCATCACCGTCCGCCCCGGCACCCTGCTGCCTGACGTGGACTTTGAGGAGATCAAGCAGCACCTGCGGGAGAAGTTCAATATGGAAGGCTTCTCCGACTTCGAGATGGAGCAGAAGGCCGTCAGCTACGCCCTCTATCCCAAAGTCTATGAGGACTACTGCACCCACTTCGAGGCCTACAACGACGTCACCACCCTGGAGAGCCACGTCTACTTCTACGGCCTGCGGAAGGGGGAGGAGACCGTCCTCAAGGTCAGCGAAGGCCGCAGCATTCTCATCAAGTTCGTGGGCATGTCCGACCCCGACAAGGACGGCTACCGCACCCTCACCTTCGAGGTCAACGGCATCCTGCGGGAGCAGAAGGTCCTGGACAAGACCCTGGAGGTCCTGGAAGACCGCAAGCTGAAGGCCGACAAGAACAACCCCTGCCACCTGGGCTCCACCATCCCCGGCACCGTGGAGACCGTCCTGGTGAAGGAAGGGGACGAGGTCAAGGTCAACCAGCCCCTGATGATCGTGGAGGCCATGAAGATGGAGACCACCTTCGTCTCCAAGGTCAACGGCAAGGTGGACAAACTCTACGTTGCCCCCGGAGACCGGGTGAACACCGAGGATCTGCTGATCTCCTTCGTCCTGGACGAGGAAGAGGAGAAGTAAGTTCTCACCCACGCCCATCTACACAGGAACAAACAGCGCCCCGCCTCTTTCGAGGCGGGGCGCTTTGCGTTGGGAAAGGATTTTTGACGGGCGCAATCATGGGCTGGCCTTGGACACACGCCTGGGGAACTGCCGGCCAAGGCTGCACAGGAGGAGCGCCAGCGCGGCGATCAGCTGAACCCAGAGCAGCCCCCAGTGCAAAGCGCTGCCGCACACCAGGGCCGGGGCCATGCCCTGCCGGTGGCAGAAGAGCAGCAGGGTCCCCAGCAGCCGCAGGGAGATCCCCAGGTTGACCACGCTGAGTACCATCACCACCCGAACCAGGGGCAACCGGAACAGCAGGCCCAGCCCACCCAGAAGCAGGAGCAGCGCAGCCAAGAGCCGCAGCCACAGCAGACCCAGGTCCAGACCGCTGCCGCAAACCGCTTCCGGGCTGAAATTGTATTCGTCACAGAAGACGAAAAGATTCCAAGCCAGCCGAAGCAGGATGCCCAGCGTGAGAACGCCCAGGGCGAAAATCCCCGCGCCTCGCCAAATCGAGGGGTTCCGTTCCATGGAGAAGCCCTCCTTTCAGAGGATGTCTCATCCTACGCTGCCAAGAAAATCGTACCATGGGAACCAGGGCCTGTCCATTCCCCCTTTCCCCAAAGATCGCCGTGCTTTTTTTGCGGGGCTGCACAAGGGTTCCATCGGTCCTGCCTTTTGGCGCGGGAGCGGTTTGGGGAAAAACCATAAAACAACCCCCCGCCAGAGTAGATGGCGGGGGGTTGTCGTACTGGCATGAGTTAGCCTATCAGAAGTATCAAAGTTCCGATGGGTTAAATTACTTGCCCTCAGCGACCTCGTTGATGGACTTGGACAGGATCTCAACGGCCTTGTCGCAGTCAACACCGCGGACGATCAGAGGAGGCACCATACGGATGACGCTGGAGCCGATGGCGGTGACCAGGAAGTGGTTCTTGATGCAGTGACGCTTAACTTCCACAGCATTGATGCCCTCTTCCAGCTGCACGCCGACGAACAGGCCGCGATGACGGACCTCGACAACGTGAGGCATCTTAGCCAGCTCAGCAGCGAAGTAGTCGCCGACCTTCTTGGCGTTGGCGGGAGCGTCGATTCTCTTCATCTCGCGCAGAACGGCCAGAGAAGCAGCGCAGGTCACGGGGTGGCCAGCATAGGTGGAGCCGTGGGTGCCGGGGCCGAAAGCGGTGGCAACCTTGTCGGTGCAGGCGATGCCGCCGATGGGCATGCCGCCGCCCATAGCCTTAGCCATGGACACGCAGTCAGGCTGCACGCCATAGCTCTGATAGCACATAAAGCTGCCGCAACGGCCCCAACCAGCCTGGACCTCGTCCAGCAGGAACAGGATGCCCTTCTCGTCGCAGAACTTACGGATGCCCTGGATGAACTCGTCGGTAGCGGGGAACACGCCGCCCTCGCCCTGAACAGGCTCGAACATGATGGCGCAGGTCTTGCCCTCGACATAAGCATCCTTGAAGGACTGCAGGTTGTTGTAGTCAGCATACACGAAGCCGGGAACCAGGTCGCCGAAGCCCTTCTGGATGGCGGAGTCGGGCTGGCCGGTAGCGGTCATGGCACCGAAGGTACGGCCGTGGAAGGAGGACTTAGCGGTGATGATGGTCCAAGCGTCGGGACCGATGTTCTCGATGCCCCACTTACGGGCGATCTTGATCATAGCCTCGTTGGCCTCAGCGCCGGAGTTCTGATAGAAGACCTTATCCATACCGGTGGCCTCGCAGATCTCCTTGGACAGGAGGACCTGAGGAACGGTGTAGGGATAGTTGAAGGTCTGCATCAGGGTAGCGCACTGCTCCTGAACGGCAGCGACAACCTTGGGGTTGCAGTTGCCCAGGGAGTTAACGGCGATACCAGCATAGAAGTCCAGGTAGGGCTGGTCGTTCTCGTCATACATATAGACGCCCTCGGCCCAGTCAGCCAGGAAGTCCATACGCTCATAGGTCTCGATCTGATACTTCTGGGCCATTGCCTTCACGTCGGCAACAGTCAGGCCAGTGTCTTTCAGTCTCATGATGAAATTCCTCCCATTCAAAAATTGAGATGTAAAAAAATAGGGATTTCCAAGCCCGCCCACAGGTGGGGCTTGGTATTCTCAACAGCCGGCTACTCAACCCGCCTGTTTTGAATCAGATGCCAGAGAACTTGTTTTTCAACGCATCCCCTGTAACTTGTGACTATAATAACACCAATTTCCCAAAAATGAAATGCACCTTTTGCACAAATTATTCCCGGCTATTTCTGGCGAAAACGCCTCCTCGGGCGCAGGATTTCATGCATTCTTGACCGCGTTTTTTCTCCTTCTTTTCGTTTCCTTGGATTTTTCCTGGTTTTTATTCCTCGGAACGAATTTTTTCGCCCTTTTCCTTCCGTTTTTTTTCGAATTTTTTACGGAAGATCCGCCCTTTTTAACTTCGTCGTTTTGCACAAGCGGCATTTTTCTACTCTTGTCGCTCTTTGTTCTTTTTTTCTCGGCAGTTTTTGGACACCCCCGGGCCTGCGCGTTGCTTTTCCCCCAGGTTCTTGTTACAATGGGGGAGATTGTAAAAAAGGAAGTGAACCACGGATGGATCTGAAACAAATTACCCACGCGGACAACGTCCGCCTCTCCGATGACGGCCGTGCCGTCCGCATCCTGGACCAGAGCCGCCTGCCCAACGAGACGGTCTACCTGGAGCTCTCCTCCCCGGAGGAACTCTACGAGGCCATCGCCTCCCTCCGGGTGCGGGGGGCCCCGGCCATCGGCATCTTTGCCGGGTATGCCCTCTACGTCCTGGCCCTCCAGAGCCGGGAAACCCAGGTGGGCCCCTTCGTGGCCGAGTGCCGGAAGCACCGGGACTATCTCAACGCCTCCCGCCCCACGGCGGTGAACCTCAAGCACATGCTGGACCGGGTGCTGGCGGTGGCCGAGTCCATGCCCTGCGCCGACGTGGCCTCCATCCAGGACGCCATGGGGCAGGCCGCCCGGGCCATTCACCAGGAGGACATCGCCATGTGCACCGCCATCTCCGAGTATGGCCTGTCCCTGGTGAAGGAGGGGGACGGCATCCTCACCCACTGCAACGCCGGCCCCCTGGCCACCTCCCGGTATGGCACCGGGCTGGGCCCCCTCTTCCTGGCCAAGGAGCGGGGCATCCCCCTCCACGCCTGGTGCGACGAGACCCGCCCCCTCCTCCAGGGCGCCCGGCTGACCACCTATGAACTCCAGCGGGCGGGGATCGACTGCACCCTCATCTGCGACAACATGGCCAGCCTGGTGATGAAGGAGGGGAAGATCAACGCCTGCTTCGTGGGCTGCGACCGGGTGGCCCGGAACGGGGACACCGCCAACAAGATCGGCACCTCCGGGGTGGCCATCCTGGCAAAGTACTACGGCATCCCCTTCTACGTCCTGGGCCCCTCCTCCACCATCGACTTCACCTGCCCCGACGGGGCCCACATCCCCATCGAAGAGCGGGCCGGGGCAGAGATCAAGGAGATGTTCTTCGAAAAGCCCTCCGCCCTGCCGGAGGTGAAGTGCTATAACCCCGCCTTCGACGTCACCGACCACAGCCTCATCACCGCCATCGTCACGGAGAAGGGGATCTGCTATCCGCCGTTTGAGGATAGTTTCGCGAAGGTGTTTGGGAAGGGGGCGGGCCTATGATCCCCTACCCCACCGACGCCCAAGCCAAGGCGGACATTCTGGCCGCCGGGCGGAAGATCTACCAGCGGGGGCTGGTGGCCGCCAACGACGGCAACCTCTCCGTCCGGGTGGGGGAAAATGCCCTCTGGGTCACCCCCACCGGGGTGTGCAAGGGGGACATGACCGAGGACATGCTGGTAAAGATGACCCTGGACGGCACCGTCCTGGAAGGCACCCGCAAACCCTCCTCGGAGACCAAGATGCACCTGCGGATCTATCAGGAGAACCCCACCGTCCGGGCCGTGGTCCACGCCCATCCCCCGGTGGCCACCACCTTTGCCGCCGCCGGCATCCCCCTGGACAAGCCGGTGCTCCAGGAGGCGGTGGTCCAACTGGGCACCGTGCCGGTGGCCCCCTTTGCCCTCCCCGGCTCCCAGGGGGTGGCAGACAGCGTGGCCCCCTTCTGCCGGGACTACCGGGCCCTGCTGCTGGAATACCACGGCGCCGTCACCTGGGGCACCAGCATGGAGCAGGCCCACTACCGGTTGGAGTGCCTGGAACAGGTGGCCACCGTCACCCTGCACCTGCACACCTTGGGGTGCCACCGGGTCATCCCCCCTGACGTGGTGGCGGAACTGGAGGGGCTCCGCCCGGCGTGGGGGATTCTATAAGATAAGACCCGCCCCTGCCTCTTTTTGCCAGGGGAGGAAAAACGAATTTTTTATGAATTTACGCAAAAGATGATAGACATGGGATACAATCTATAGTAATATTATAGGTGAAAATGACAATTCCTTCGGCACAGATCCCTTTCGTCGGAAGAAGGCCCTCCTTCGGAAAGTTCCTGTCGAATATTTATTTGATCTGCACATCTGCCAAGGTAAAATGTCATTGACATTTCATTGTTTTTGAAATACCATATTTTCGAGCTCAAGAAAGGATTTTAGCCATGGCTGGACGTAAACGTACAAAAACCAGCGGGACTCCCGCAAGCATTCGCGAAGCGCTGAAGAAGGCCACCACCGAAATGTTGGTGCTCTATGTTCTGCGCCGCAAATCCATGTACACCTATGAAATGATGCAGGAGATTGACCGGATGAGCGAAGGGAAAATCACCTTCAACACCCTCTATCAGGCCATCTACCGCCTGCAGAGTTTCCACTATATTGAGGAAGAGGGGAAGGTGGTATCGGAAGACAATCGGATTCGGATCTACTTCGCCATCAACGAGGCCGGGGAGGATTACCTCCAGAAGCTGATCGCGGAATACCGCAGCTTCACCGCCGCCGTAGACCAGATTCTGAGCCAAGACGAAGTCAAGCAAGTGGAGGAGTGTTCCTAAGATGCTGGCAGTGCCGCTGACCGATTACTACGAAGAGGTCCGTCGCTATTTGACTTGTCCGGAGGAGGTCAAGGACGATCTCATCTACGACGTCAACCGAAAAGTGATGGACCTAAACGCAGATCGGCCTGACTTGGACTACGATGATGTCGTTGATTTTCTTGGAGACCCCGAGGATTTGGCTCAGTCCCTTTTAGATAATATTGAAGAAGAAGCTATCTTAGCTTACCAGGCGCATCAGAAACGTTCTCGTCTTTTGCGCAAGGTAGGTATAGTTGCTGTAATTGTAGCTTTATCGATTTCTCTTCTTTGTCTTATCGCCTTAAAAACAGATGTTCATGTTGTACGAAGTGATTTATTAACCACCTCATCTGCAGTACAGCTTGATTGAATATAATTAAAGTTCAATTTGTAAGGGGACATATTTTAAAATGAAACTTTCACTTAAAAGGCTTTCTGCAATGGCACTTGCTTTGCTTTTCCTCGTATCTGCAATTCCAGTTTCTTTCGCTTCGGCTGCGGATATGGGTTCTTCTGAAGAAACTTATGTGCAAGATTTAGGAAATGGTATCGTTGTAACTTCCACTCTCACTGTATCTCCCTCTGTAGCTCGCTATACCAATAAAAGAGGGACGCTTAAAAGTGAGTTCACTGCTAATGGCACTTGGATTGCCACCATTACTCTAACAGGAAATTTCAAATACAACGGCATTACTGCTGGTGTCAACAGTGCTTCTTATACTAAAACTTTGGCTAGCGGTTGGTCCTACACTAATCACAATTTAACAAAATCTACTGTTTCTAGTAGTAACGGCGGCACAGTTCATTTAACTGCCAATTTAAGGGATTTTCCCCTTATTGTTCCGGTCGACATGACCTTACATTGCTCTCCTAAGGGAGTTATTACTTCTTCGTAACATTTATCAAAAAAGTTTCGGCGAGGTTAGTCTTACTGATTAGGCTAACCTCGCTGTTTTTTTCATTGGATTATACAAAAACAAAAGACCTGAAATCTCACGATTTCAGGTCTTTTGGTGGAGATAAGCGGGATCGAACCGCTGACCTCTTGAATGCCATTCAAGCGCTCTCCCAGCTGAGCTATACCCCCGTATCCGATTGTTTGCCTCTCGCTCGAGGCAAGATTTATAATATCAGACCGAGGGTGTTTTGTCAAGGATTTTTTTGAAGTTTTTTGAAAAACTTTTTTACTCAGCGCGTCATGGTGTCGAAGGCGTTCTCCACGCTGCGGGCCGCCCGGTTAATGCCCCGGCGAATCTGCTTCTCCCGGGTCTTCATTCGGATCCCCAGGCAGGTGCCCGCCGCCATTCCCACGGCCAGGCCCAGGCAGAAGTGGCTTCTGGTGCACATGGACATGTCTCCTTTCCGTGAATTTGTCTGAGGCAGACGCCCTTAGTCTGCCCCTCTTTGACGGAAAATTCGTTGCTAAAATCTGTGAGTTCCATTATAATAAGGTGTTACTCTTGATGATTTTCGACACGGGAGGCGAAGGCATGACCACACTTTATCTCATCCGACACGCCGAGGCGGAGGGCAACCTCTACCGCCGCATCCACGGCCAATACGACAGCCTCATCACCGACAACGGGTACCGGCAGATCCAGGCGCTGGAGCAGCGCTTCGCCGACACCCCCATAGACGCGGTCTACTCCAGCGACCTGTTCCGCACCATGACCACCGCCCGGGCCATCTATGTGCCCAAGGGCCTGCCCCTCCACACCCGGGCCGACCTGCGGGAGATGGGCATGGGCGAGTGGGAGGACCGCACCTGGGCCGGCATCGACCGGACCGACCACCAGCAGATGGCCCTCTTCTCCGCCGGCTCCCCGGACTTCCACCCCCCTGGGGGGGAGACTTTCCCCGAGATCCGCCGCCGGGGCACCGCGGCCATTCTGGACATCGCCGCCAAGCATCCCAACGAGACGGTGGCGGTCTTTTCCCACGGCACCCTGATCCGCAACACCCTGGCCGCCTTCCTGGGGTACGGCTACACCTCTGAGGAGATGCACAAAATGGGCCACAGCGACAACACCGCCGTGACCCTGCTGGAGATCACAGACGGCAAGGTGAACATCGTCTACATGAACGACAACTCCCACCTCTCCCCGGCCATCTCCACCCTGGCCCAGCAGCACTGGTGGAAGAAGAACGACCAGAAGGCCGACGTCAACCTCTGGTTTGCCCCCTTCGACCTCACCCAAGAGGCCGACCGCGCCTTCTACCAAACCTGCCGGGAGGAGGCCTGGCAAACCCTCTACGGCCGCCTGGACCGGTATGACGGCGCCGGCTTCCTGGAGGAGGCCTATCAGAACTGGCAGGCCGACCCCAAGAGCCTGACCCTGGCCATGGCAGGCCGGAACCGGGCCGGGCTCCTCCAGCTGGACCCCCGGCGGGGGGACCGGGAGAAGAAGGGGTACATCTCCTTCCTCTATCTCACCCCCGAGCAGCGGCACAACGGGGTGGGGGTGCAGCTCATCGGCAAGGCCGTGAGCCTCTACCGCCCCCTGGGCCGGGAGGACCTCCAGCTGTCCTGCTCCGAGGCCAACCAGCCCGCTCTGTCCTTCTATGAGAAGTACGGCTTCCGCCGCACCGGCAGCGCCGCCGGGGCCTATGGCACCCTGTACCAGCTGGAAAAGCCCATCGGCTACCACAACCAGGCCGTGCCGGTGTGAGGGCTGCCATGGAACGGGATTTTCTGCCCATCTCCCGGGAGGACCTCCTCCAGCGGGGATGGTACTACTATGACTTTCTCCTCATCACCGGGGACGCCTACGTGGACCACCCCTCCTTCGGCACCGCCATCATCAGCCGGGTGCTGGAGGCAGAGGGCTACCGGGTGGCCATCCTCCCCCAGCCCGACTGGCGGGACCCTGCGGCCTTCACCGCCCTGGGCCGGCCCCGGTACGGGGTCTTCGTCAACGGGGGCAACATCGACTCCATGGTGGCCCACTACACCGCCGCCAAGAAGCGCCGCCACGACGACGCCTACTCCCCCGGGAACCGGGCGGGCCTCCGGCCGGACCGGGCCACCATCGTCTACGCCAACCGGGTGCGGGAGGTCTTTGGAGACATTCCCCTGGTCATCGGCGGGCTAGAGGCATCCCTCCGCCGGTTTGCCCACTACGACTACTGGGAGGACAAGGTCCGCCGGTCCATCCTCCTAGACGCCCAGGCCGACCTGCTCTCCTACGGCATGGGGGAGCGGGCCACCCGGGAGATCGCCGCCGCCCTGGCCGCCGGCACCCCAGTGGAGGAACTCACCGGGATCAAGGGCACCTGCTTCCTGGCCAAGGACCCCGCCGCCTGCCGCTTCCCGGCGGTGACGGTGGCCTCCTTCGAGGAGGTGAGCCGGAGCAAGCGGGCCTATGCCCAGGCCAACCTGGTGGAGTACGACGAGCACGACCCCATCCGGGGCAAGGCGGTGATCCAGCCCCACGGGAACCGGTACCTCATCTGCAATCCCCCTGCCATGCCCCTGAACACCCAGGAGCTGGACCAGGTGGCGGAGCTGCCCTACATGCGGGAGCCCCACCCGGTGTACGATAGCATGGGGGGCGTGCCCGCCATCGAGGAGGTGCGGTTCTCCGTCATCCACAACCGGGGGTGCTTCGGGGCCTGTAAGTTCTGCTCCCTGGCCTTTCACCAGGGGCGGATGGTCACCTCCCGCAGCCATGAGAGCCTCCTCCGGGAGGTCACTGCCCTCACCCAGCACCCGGGGTTCAAGGGGTACATCCACGACGTGGGGGGGCCCACCGCCAACTTCCGGCGCCCCTCCTGCAAAAAGCAGCTGAAGCACGGCCTGTGCAAGCACCGGGACTGCCTGGCCCCCACCCCCTGCCCCAACCTGGACGCCGACCACAGCGACTACCTGGCCCTGCTGCGAAAGCTCCGGGCCATCCCGGGGGTGAAGAAGGTGTTCATCCGCTCGGGCATCCGGTTTGACTACCTGCTCAAGGACCCCAAGGGGGAGTTCTTCGCCGACCTGGTGAAGTACCACATCAGCGGCCAGCTGAAGGTGGCCCCGGAGCACTGCGTGGGCCATGTGCTGGACGCCATGGGCAAGCCCCACATCGGGGCCTATGAGAAGTTCCGGGACAAGTACCAGCGGCTGAACCAAAAGTACGGCAAGAAGCAGTTCCTGGTGCCCTACCTCATGTCCTCCCACCCCGGGTCTACGTTGCAGGACGCCGTCGCCATGGCCCAGTGGATCAACCAGACCGGCCGGCAGCCGGAGCAGGTTCAGGACTTCTATCCCACCCCGGGGACCCTGTCCACCTGCATGTACTACACCGGCCTGGACCCCCGCACCTTGGAGCCGGTGTACATCCCCAAGTCCGCCCACGAGAAGGCCATGCAGCGGGCCCTGCTCCAGTGGAAGCGGCCGGACAAGCGCCCCCTGGTGGAGGAGGCCCTCCACCGAACCGGCCGCACCGACCTCATCGGCTACGGCCCCCAGTGCCTGCTCCGGCCGGAGCGGCCCCACCGCGAGGGGCACTCCGCCCCCGCCAAGGCCCCCCAGCGGGCCGGCAAATCCCACGCCAAGGGAGCCCCCTCCTCCCCCCGGAACCGGCAGAAACCCTCCGGCCGGCCAGGGAAGAAACGGAGATAGTTCCTACTGCGCCAGCGCCCCCAGATGCCATTGGCACCTGGGGGCGTATGTTTATGGGTCCTGCTTTTCTCGGGCGCGGGGATAGGGGGTGGGTTCATCGGTGAGGCCCAGCAGGTAGTCGGTGCTGGTGCCGTAAAACGCCGCCAGCTGGACCAGCACCCGGGTGGGGATGTCCCGCTTGCCGATTTCATAGTGGGAATAGCATACCTGGGTGCAGTGGAGGACCTCCGCCAGGTCCTTCTGCCGCAGGTCCCGGTCCTCCCGCAGGTCGCGGATTCTTCGATACATTCTGTGCGCCTCCCTTGGCTGTCGGTCTCACAGAAAGTATAGATATAACATTTTGTTATCTTGCATTTTAAAACAAATTGTTATATAATGGCGCCAGCCCCATATTACGAGAGAGGAGAGAGGCGCCAATGAAACGACACATCGCCTGGGGAATCGCCACCGTATGGATGCTCACCGCCCTGGCTGGCTGTGGCTGCCAGCATCAGTGGGAGGAAGCCACCTGCACAACCCCCAAAACCTGTACCCAATGCGGAGAGACCGAGGGCGAAGCCTTAGGACACACCTGGACCGATGCCACCTGTACCGAGCCCTCCACCTGCACCCGCTGCGGAGAGACCACCGGGACGGCCCTGGGACACGACGTCGCCCAGTGGGCCGAGGAAACCCCTTCCACCTGCTCCGAACCTGGCACAGAAACCGGTTTTTGCACCCGCTGCCAGCAGGAGGTGACCCAGGAGCTGCCCCTGGCCGAGCACACCCCCGGAGACTGGACCGTCAAAACCCCCGCCACGGAGGACTCTCCCGGCACCCGGGTGCAGACTTGCACCATCTGCGGCACAACCGTGAACACAGAGCAATTCACCCTGAGCCCGGAAGAGGTCAAACAGCAGTACATGGATTCCTGCCAGACCTACTCCTATGAGGAGATCGCCCGGAACCCCGATACCTACTTTGGGGAACACGCCAAGTTCAAGGGGGAGGTCATCCAAGTGATGCCAGAGGGGGACAGCTACACCCTTCGGGTGAACATCACCCAGGGCTCCTACTTCTGGAGTGACCCCATTCTGGTGACCTACACCAAGCAGGACAGCAGTGAGGCCAACATCCTGGAGGATGACATCGTCATGATGTACGGCACCTTAGCAGGGGACTACACCTATGAGACCGTCATGGGCAACGAACTCACCGTACCCTTCCTCATGGCGGAGTACATCGACATCCAATAAACGCAGCCACAGAGAACGGCCATCCTCCTTGGAGGATGGCCGTTCCTATCGGGCGTACCCGTCACGGTTTGCAGGTTCCGCAGGGCTGGTACCCCTGGGCCAGGAGGAGTTCCCGGTTGGCGGTGGTCTCCTGGCGGTTGGCCGGGGCGATGCGGGCCGCACCGGCGCAGTCTGGCTTGTGGAAGCGCAGGGAACTGGTGTTGAGGATATAGGTGATCTCCCCGTCGGAGGAGGTGTTCTCCCCCTCGGCCCAGGAGTCCCCGGTGGCGTAGTCGATGGTCACCCCCGGCTGGGCATTGAAGCACAGCACGTGAAAGCAGACCCCCGCCCCGTTGTCCTCCACGCTCCAGGCCTCCATCTCCACCCCCCAGGGGACCAGGTCGGTGCCCTCGTAGACGGGGGTCACCCGGTAGAGGACGTGGTTGCCGGTGGACTCGATGTAGTCTGCCACCTGGTTTTCCCAGGGGAGCATCCCCTGGGTATTTAAGTACCGGGTGCCGGTGATGAGGTTGCGCTGGTTGGCGTTCTCCCCCGCCAGCTGGAAGCCGATGAGGTGGCAGCGGTTGTAGAGGTACTCCCCGTCCACCCAGTCATAGCGGACGGTGTGCCAGCCGGCGGGATTCACCTGGCCGATCTCCCCCCGCTCCTGGGTGGGCATGAGTTCCGGGCTGAGGTTGGCATACGCCACCCCGCACCGGCCCAGAGCATCCAGGGGGGTGTAGTCCTCAAAGGACTGGGTGTCCCCCTTCTCCTGGTCGGTGAAGGCGGGCTGGTTGCCGTCCAGTTCCACCCAGGGGTTGTCCCCCTGGAAGTCGGAGATGCTCACCGACCCCAGGTCCACCTCCGGCTGGAACAGCCCGGTGCAGCCGGCCAAGGTCAGGCTGGCCGCCAACAGCAAAGCCAGCAGCAGGGCTTGCAGGCGTTGTTTCATGGTAGGCTCCTTTCTTTTCCGCCACGGCCCCGCCCCGTCCCAAAGGGAAGGCCAGGCACCGGGAAGCCCCGGTACCTGGCCGTCATCAACGCTTGGGGAAGGGCGGTCGCGGTCAATCCTTGGACCACTTGACCCCCTGGGGGGTGTCCATGAGGGTGATGCCCATGGCCTTCAGCTCGTCCCGGATGCGGTCGGCTTCGGCGAAGTTCTTGGCCTTCCGGGCGGCCTGGCGGGCCTGGATCATGGCCTCTACGGTCTCGTCCAGGCTCTCCTCCTTCTTGTTGTAGAGCAGGCCCAGCACGTCGGTGAACTCGTGGAGCATGTCCAGGCAGGCCTGGGCCAGGGCCTTGGTGGGGGCCTTCTCCACGGCGATGTTGATGGCCCGGACCAGCTCGAAGATGACGCTGATGGCATCGGCGGTGTTCAAGTCATCGTCCATGGCGGCATCGAACTTTTCCCGGTAGGTGTCGAAGGTGTCGGTGAAGGCCTTCTCCTCGGGGGTCATAGCCCCGTCGGCCCCGTTTTTCACCAGGAACTCCAGGTTGCTCTCGGCGGTGTACAGCCGCTCCAGGGAGTTCTGGGCCATGATGAGGGAGTCCCGGGAGTAGTTCAGGGGGGAGCGGTACTGGGCGGAGAGCATGAAGAAGCGCACTGCCTCGTACCCGTAGGCCTCGGCGGCCTCCCGGACGGTGAAGAAGTTGCCCAGGGACTTGGACATCTTCTGGTTGTTGATGTTGAGGAAGCCGTTGTGGAGCCAATAGTTGACGAACTTGCAGCCGTTGGCGGCCTCGGACTGGGCGATCTCGTTCTCGTGGTGGGGGAACTGCAGGTCCTCGCCGCCGCAGTGGATGTCGATGGTCTTGCCCAGGTAGCGGTTGGACATGGCGGAGCACTCAATGTGCCAGCCGGGCCGGCCCTGGCCCCAGGGGGAGTCCCAATAGGGCTCACCGGGCTTGGCGGCCTTCCAGAGGGCGAAGTCCAGGGGATCCTCCTTCACGTCGTTGACGTCAATCCGAGCCCCGGCCTGGAGGTCCTCAATGGGCTGGTGGGAGAGTTTTCCGTAGTCGGCAAACTTCTTCGTGCGGTAGTACACATCCCCGTTCACCGCGTAGGCATAGCCCTTGTCGATGAGGGTCTGGACCAGGTTGATGATCTGGGCGATGTTCTCCGTGGCCTTGGGGTGGATGGTGGCGTCCCGCACCCCCAGGCCGTGGGCGTCCTTGAAGTACTCCTCGATGTACTTCTCGGAAATGGCCTGGGAGGTGGTGCCCTCCTCGTTGGCCCGGTTGATGATCTTGTCATCCACATCGGTGAAGTTCTGCACGAAGGTCACCTGGTACCCCCGGTACTCCAGGTACCGGCGCAGCACGTCGAAGAGGATCATGGGCCGGGCATTGCCCACGTGGATGTAGTTGTAGACCGTGGGGCCGCAGCAGTACATCTTCACCTCTCCCGGGGTGATGGGGACGAACTCCTCCTTTTGGCGGGTCATGGTGTTAAACAGCTTCATGTTGGCTCTCCTTCCTCGGTTGCGTTTCTTCTGTTGGGGTTGCGTCGCTCTGTTCGGCGGCGTCCTGGTGGTGCTTTTTATCCAGGTAATTCTCCAGCCAAGCCAGGCGGGAGTTGATGGCTTCCAGTTCCTTCTGCACGGGGTCGGTGACGCTCACCTGGTCCACGTTGCCGACGAAGTTGGTCTTTTCCCCGGCGATGCGCACCACCCGGGCAGGGACGCCCACGGCGGTGGCGTTTTCCGGGATCTCCTTCAGTACCACGGCGTTGGCGGCGATCCGGGCCCCGTCCCCCACCTTGAAGGGCCCCAGCACCTTGGCCCCGGTGGAGACCAGCACGTTGTTGCCGATGGTGGGGTGGCGCTTGCCCTGGTCCTTCCCGGTGCCCCCTAGGGTGACGCCGTGGTAGAGCAGGCAGTCGTCCCCGATCTCGGCGGTCTCGCCGATGACGATGCCCATGCCGTGGTCGATGACCAGGCGGCGGCCAATCTTGGCGCCGGGGTGGATCTCAATCCCCGTCCAGAACCGGCTCCACTGGGAGATGGTCCGGGCCAAAAACTTTAGGTTATGGCAGTAACAGAAGTGAGCCGCCTGATGGTACATGGTGGCATGGACGCCGGGGTAGAGGAGGAGGACCTCCAACTTGCTCCGGGCCGCCGGGTCACGGGCCTGGTAGGCCGCTAAAGTCTCTTTCAAATGAAACATCGGTTCCGGTCACCTCACAAAAATTCAGAAAAAATACCGCCCCATGCTATGCCCGCCCCGCCCCAAAGGGACCAGGGCCAGGCAGCAAAAAACGCCTCTCGACCCGCCAGGGGGTCAAGAGGCGATAGGGCTACCGCGGTTCCACTCTTGTTTCTCACTCGAAGGGCTGGTAACGGGGCCAAACCGGGGGGCATCTGCATCCCCCTCGCTCCCGGGCGCACGTTCCCCTGCCTTCCCGCAGGGCGGCTTGCAGTCGGTGGCCGCCCCTCTCTGTCCGGTTCTGGCAGGGTACTCTTCCCGTTCCTCACGAGATGAACTTTTCGCACCAGTATCTTACCACGGCCCGGGTACCCTGTCAAGAGAAAGGCCCGGTTTCCCCCCGTTCTGGGGTTATGCAGAGACGGGGAGGTTCAACAGCTTCCCCAGGTCCTGTTGGAGGCGGTTTCCGTTTTGGATGCGGTATTTCCACCCGTCGGCCCCATAGCTGTAGCACTCCTCCCCCAGCACCAGCTGCTTCGTCTCTCCGTTCACGTCCAGGACCATGGTGAAGCGGCCGGCATCCTCTTCCTGGCCATCGGCCTTTTCCAGGGTGCGCTGTTCCTGGTACCGGCTCAGGCAGGCCAGCACCGCCGCCTGGTCATAGTCCGTCAGGGTCGTAGGCGGGTCCAGCGTCCCGTCCTCCTGGCCGTACTGGGGCTGGTACTGCAGCCCCTGAATGGAGGTCTCCTCCACATTCTGCACCACGGGGTGGGGCAGAAAGAATATCGCGCCCACAATCCCCACACACAGGGCCAGCAGAAGCAGCCAGCGCCACCCCCGCCTGTTTTCCAATGGTTTCTTCATGGGTATCTCCTTCCAGTGGGTTGGTCTCTGTCCCCGGCGGGTCAGGGTGCCGCGCCTGGGACAGGGCACGCCGGCAGGCCCAGGATGTCCCACAGGGCCTGCCCAGCCAGAAGGGGCCCGTCCAGCCCATCTCGTCCCGGGGACATCCATTCTCCTTGCCCAGAGAGAGAATTTTCCGCCGGCGTTTCGGGCAAGACAGTTTCCTTGACAAACAGTGTACCATAGGAACCCCCTGAAGGCAAGGCAAAGGTGCGGAATCTGGAATTCCGCACCTTTCCTTGGGTGGTTGGTTATGGGTGCAGGGCGAAGCCTTTCGCCATACTCTGCTGCTGGTCTGCTGAGACCGGGCCGGCCTGGAAATAGAGGTCATAGAACTGGTCCCCCTGGGGGAAGAGGTAGTGCATGGTCTCCTCCTCCGGGGTGACGTCCGGGGTGTCGGGAGAGCAGGAGATCTCCAGGTAGGTCCCGTCCTCCGAAACCGTCATCATGTAGGCCAACCTCTCCTCCGGGGACAGCTGCCGCATCAGTTCTTTGCCGCTGTCCCGGCTGTCCTCGCTGGCAGCCCCCACGGTGTCCAGGAAGCCCGCAGCGTTTGGATAGGGCACCACCTGCACGCCCCCCACTGCCTGGCCATCCAGGGAGAGGGTCACCCCTCCGTCCTCTCCCTCCTGGGCGGCGAAGCCCTGGGGCAGGAGGAGGGTGTAGGCGTCGGTCTTGTACCAGCTTTGGAGGGGAGCCTCCCCCGGATCCGCCGGAGGGTCGGTACTGCTGCAGGCGCAGAGGGACAGCAGCGAGGCGGCCAGAACCACAGCCATGGTAAGCATCTTTTTCATGGGAATTGCTTCCTTTCTTGTTGGATTCCTCTCCATGGGCCACATAGAAGAGAGGGGATGTGTGACGCAGGGGGAGAACCATGTTTTGCGCAGTCCCTTTCATAGGAAACCACCGCCCCCTTTCGTCTCTACCCTCTATAACGAAATGGGGCGGTGGTTTTGGACACCGAATGTGAAATTTTTTCAGGAAAAGTAGGATTCCACCGGCGCGGCGCTCTCTGCCAGGGCGATGAGCTCCGCCTCCTCCAGGGGGGCCGCCACCTCCAGCAGGGCACCGGTGGTGTTGTCGACCCAAAGGATCACGCTGCTGCCCTCCGGCTCTGTAGGCAGGGAAAGCTCCGCCGGGTTGCCGTGGATCTGAAGGGGCTTCCGCTCCATTTGATCTTCCATGGCGAAGGTCATGTCCTTCCAACGGTCGGTCCCATAGACGTAGGTGAAGTAGATCTCTTCCCCGGCTGCGTTGACGTAGTGCTCTCGGACATATCCGCCCTCTTCATCCTGGAAGGTATCTCCCCACACGTCCTCGTCCAGCTGGTACCCCTCCGGTACGGTGATCTGATAGGGCGTCAGGACACGGTTCTGGACGGCGTCCCCTTGGTAGCGATACCACAGGTCCCCTTCCATCCACTGCCGGACCCATCCGAAAACCGCCTCCCGGGCCTGGGCGTTGGTCCCCAGCACCACGCCCCCCAGGCACACCGCCGCCAGCAGGATCCCCGCCACCCGGTGGAGGACCCAGTGGGGCGGCCGGGGCTTACGGTCCATCCGGCGGGCCAGGCGGGCCAGCTTTCTCCGATAAGCCGGGGAGAAGGTGTGCGCCGCCGGGGTCTCCGGCAGGCTGTCCAGGAGGGCCTCCTGGGCTCTCTGGGCGGCTTGGCGCAGCGATTCCTCCGGGATCATAGCAGTCCCTCCTCTCGGCACAGGATCTCCAGCCGCTGCTTCGCCCGCTGGCCCAGCTTATAGCCGGCCTCCTTGGAGAGGCCCAAGATCTCCGCCGTCTCCTCCGCTGTGTATCCCTGGGCATAGTGCAGTTGGATCCACGCCCGGTACCGGGCGGGCAGGCGGAGGATGCACTGGGTAAGGCTGTCCTCCCCCTGGGCTGGGACGGAGAGGCCTGGCAGATCCTCCAGGGGGACCTGCTGGCCTTGGCGGGCGTTCTTCCGGGCGATGTCAATGGCTTTGCTCTCTGTTACTATAACGACGAAGGCCTTGGTTTTTGGACTGTCCACCGCAAAAATTTTGGCGAAATTTTTCGCGATGGCCAGAAAGGCCTCCTGGACCGCGTCCTCCGCGTCCTGCTCGTTGGGCAAAATCTGCCGGGCCACGTGGAACATGAGCCGCTCATACCGGGCCACCAGGGCTCGAAACTTGCTCTGTTCCTCCGGGCCCTCCACCATGGCCAGGGCCAGGGCTAGCACAGCGCCACCGCCTTTCTCTCACATGGTGCCCTTTGCCAGCACGTCCTTATTTTTCACGAAATACTCGATGCCGGAGTAGATGGTGGTCACCAGGATCACCGCCACGCACAACAGGCGCAGGGTGGCGTTGGGGAAGATCAGCATGAGGATGATGCCCACCATGGTACAGGCGGTTTTCACCTTGCCGGACTTGGCCGCGGCGATGACCCGGCCCTGCTCCACCGCCACCAGCCGCAGGCCGGTGACCGCCAGCTCCCGGGCGATGACCACGAAGAAGGCCCAGGCGGGCATCCAGGCCACCTCCACGAACCAGGCCATGGCAGACATCACCAGGAGTTTATCCGCCAGGGGGTCCATGAACTTGCCAAAGTCGGTGATTTGATGGTAGTGCCGGGCCACGTAACCGTCGATGAAGTCGGTGACGCTGGCCAGGATGAACACCGCCAGGGCTGCCCACAGGTGGCCGGTAAAGTCCACGTAGAGCAGCACCAGGAAGATGGGGATCATCACCACCCGGCACAGGGTGAGTTTGTTGGCTGTGGTCATGGTTCGTCGTCCTCCTCATACAGAATGCCGATGAGTTCCCCATCGTAATTGCTGGTAATCTTCACTTGGTAGAAGGCCCCGGGGCGCACGCCCCCTTCCTCCCCTTCGAAGTGGACCAGGCCGTCGATGCCCGGGGAGTCGGCGTAGCTGCGGCCGTAGTAGAGTTCGGTCTCGTCGTCGTACCCCTCGCAGAGGACCTCCACCACCTGGCCCATCATGGACTCGCACCAGTCGTCCACCACGGCCAGCTGGAGCTCGGTGATGAGCTCCACCCGGCGGCGCTTCACGTCCTCGTCCACCTGGTCGGGGTAGGTGGCTGCGGCGCTCCCCTCCTCCGGGGAGAAGGGGAAGACCCCCGCCCGCTGGATGCGGAATTCCCGGAGGAAGGTGCACAGCTCCTCAAAGTCCTCCTCCGTCTCCCCGGGGAAGCCGGCGATGAGGCTGGTGCGGAGGACCAGGCCAGGGATCCGTTCCCGGAGCTTCCGGAAGAGGGCCCGGATCTCCTCCCCCGTCCCCCGGCGGTGCATGGACTTGAGGAGGTGGTCGCTGATGTGCTGGATGGGGATGTCCAGGTACTTTACGATCTTCGGCTCGTTGGCGATGACGTCAATGAGCTCGTCGGTGATCTCGTCGGGGTAGAGGTAGTGGAGGCGGACCCAGTGGATCCCCTCGATGGCGCAGAGCTTGGGCAGGAGTTTGGCCAGGGTACGCTCTCCGTAGAGGTCCAGGCCGTAGCGGGTGATGTCCTGGGCCACCACAATGAGCTCCTGCATCCCCGCCTGGGCCAGGTCCTGGGCCTCGGCCAGGATGGCCTCCTCCGGCCGGCTGCGGAACTTTCCCCGGATGAAGGGGATGATGCAGTAGGCGCAGCGGTTGTCGCACCCCTCGGCGATGCGCAGCCAGGCCCAGTAGTCGGAGGTGCACACCACCCGGTCGGTCTCCGGTACGGGGGCGTCGATGTCCCCGAAGTGGGCGGGGTGCTGGTCCTCCAGGGCCTGGGCGATGACTTGGGCAATGTCCTCGTACCCACTGACCCCCACAAAGCCGTCGGCCTGGGGACAGCGGGCCTGGATCTCGTCCTTCCACCACTGGGCCATGCAGCCGGTGACCAGGATCTTTTGCAGCTTGCCCTGGGCCTTGGCCTGGGCAAGGGCGTCGATCTCCGCCAAAGCCTCCTCCCGGGCCTCCTGGAGGAAGCCGCAGGTGTTCACCACCGCCACATCACAGTCCTCGGCCCCCAGGGCCACCTCGTAACCGGCCTCGTATGTCTTCCAGATCATCTGCTCGCAGTTGACCTGGTTCTTGGCGCAGCCAAGGGAAATGAATCCTACTTTCATGGTTGTCTCCTCTCCCGTCACCAGGGGTCTGTCCCGTTGAGAAACCGGGTCACCGCCTGGGACACGGTATGCCAGGAAAAGCCCCGGCGCACCAGGGCGTCTGAGGCTTTCTTGATCTGGGCAGGGTCCTCCGGGTCCTGGATCTTCCGGGACAGAAAGTCTGCCATCCAGGCCTCCGGCGGTTCCACCGCCGCCAGGGCCTCCTCCCAATCCTCTCGGGGGACTTGGCGGCGGTAGAATTCGTCTTTGATTTTATAGGGGCCGTAGCCCTTGGCAGTGTAATGCCGGGCCAGGGCCTTGGCGTACGCGCTGTCGTCCAGCAGGCCGATGTCCTGGGCCCAGGCCACCACCTGGGCGGCCTGCTCCTCCGTGGCCCCTTTGGCGGTGAGCTTTTCCGCCAGCTGGCCGGAGGAGAGCAGCCGGGCGGTGAGCAGCCGTCCCGCCTTCTCCCGCCAGGCCGCCAGGGCGGCGGCCTCCTGGAGGGCGGTTAGGGTCTCCCCCTCCAGCTCCATCCCCCCGTAGAGGGCGAAGGAGGCCACGACGCTCTCCGACACCCGGAGCACCTCCCCCCCCTCCAGGGCCACCGACCAGGGTTTGCCCGGCTGGGGGGGCGGGAGGAGTTTCTCAATCCTCATCGTCGTCGAAGTCGTCGTCTTCGTAGTCGTCCTCATCGTAATCATCGTACTCGTCATACTCATCGTCGAAGTCGTCGTCGAGGTCGTCATCGAAATCAAAGTCATCATCTTTATCGCTGTATTCATCATAGAAGTCGTCATCATCGAAATCGCCAGAGCCTTTGAGATCATCGTTGAAGGAAGTAGATGAATGCATGTTTCGAGGTTCGTTGTCCGTCTCGAACTCATCAAGCTCTTCGCCCTCATTTTCCAGGTGCTGAAAAGCTCCATAAAGAAAGAGCGCTTCGGTGCCGTGATTGAAATCGAACATGTTGCTTCCTCGCTTTCGCTGGTTCCCTTCCATTCTAGCCTGCTTTTACTAGACACTAACCGAGCAGTTTTCGCTAGGCGCGATCGAGAACACTACCAGACAAAAGGAATCAAACTTTTATTCTCATCAACCAAGGGTTTAAGGCGC
>OLPO01000657.1_pt1 | contig 27379 bp, 23 predicted proteins | sample 1672831 | NCBI WGS metagenome assembly OLPO01 (sample SAMEA3136728, study PRJEB25190) | human gut metagenome
TCATTGCTTGGGGTACTGATGGAGATTCTTACAATGGGAATTTAACCGAATCAAGTAAGTTCCCTGCGGTAAAAAACATACCGGGGTACATAACGAGGTCAGACACCAATGTTGGGCTGCTCTGGCAGTTCTTTTGACCAGGCAGTAGGCTGTCGATAACGGATGGATCTTCCAGATGATGATTGGTTGGCATTTCAGTGAGCAGATCCTGTCAGCGGTTGTAAAAAGTGGGCGGTCATATGAGGAGATCATGAACTTTTTAAATGCAGGATCAGATGGAGAAAAGACGGAAAAATAGAATTATTTTGAGTCGCAGATATAGCGACACTCGATTTAGGCGGAAAAAAACTGGAAGTTCACAATAAACCATAAATATACATGTGTTTTCTGAAATACTTTCTCAATATCTCCCCAATTACCCTCTTGCATTTTAATAAGAGTTAGAATATACTAACTATCAGAGTTAGGTATCGTAAACTCTAGCGTGAATCAATCATTTGAACTCCATCCGAAGACCTGCTGAAACCTTCGGAACAATGGATCGCATCTGTGCTTGCTGAACTCACGGCTATGCTGAAGGCCGTACCTCAGATATGATCCCCCGGTACATCCCAGTTGCGGTGTACCAGGAGTCCAAATGCAAAACCAGAAAGGGGATTTATCATGTACTTAGAAATTGAGAAAGTAATTGGAAGAGAAATTCTGGATTCCAGAGGAAACCCAACAGTGGAAGCAGAAGTATATCTGATGGACGGCACTGTTGCAAGAGGAACAGCTCCAAGCGGTGCTTCCACAGGAGAATTCGAAGCTCTGGAACTGAGAGATGGAGATAAAGCTCGCTATCTTGGAAAAGGCGTACAGAAAGCAGTAGAGAACATCAACACAACAATCAACGAAGCAATCGAAGGTCTTGATGCAGGCGATATTTATGCAGTAGATGCAGCTATGATTGCAGCAGACGGAACAAAAGACAAATCCAAACTTGGAGCAAATGCAATCCTTGCAGTATCTATCGCATGCTGCAGAGCAGCGGCAGCTTCTCTTGAAATTCCGCTGTATCGTTTCCTTGGCGGAGTATCTGGAAACCGCCTCCCTGTACCAATGATGAACATCGTAAACGGCGGATGTCATGCATTATCATCCGGTCTGGATGTGCAGGAATTCATGATCATGCCAGTTGGGGCACCTTCCTTCAAGGAATGCTTAAGATGGTGTGCAGAAGTATTCCACGCACTTGCTTCTATTTTGAAAGAGCGCGGACTTGCCACATCAGTAGGTGACGAAGGTGGTTTCGCACCTGCACTGAAATCCGATGAAGAAGCAATCGAGACAATCCTCGAGGCAGTGAAGAAAGCCGGATATGAACCAGGCAAAGACTTCCGAATTGCCATGGATGCTGCTTCCTCCGAATGGAAGAGTGAAAAGGGAAAAGGCTACTACAAACTTCCAAAAGCCGGCACAGAATATACATCTGAAGAACTCATCGAACACTGGGCTAAATTATGTGAGAAATATCCGATTATCTCCATCGAAGACGGTCTGGATGAAGAAGACTGGGAAGGATGGCAGAAACTTACAGCCAGACTTGGTGACAAAGTACAGCTTGTCGGTGACGACCTGTTTGTTACAAATACAGAACGGCTTGCAAAAGGTATCAGCCTTGGTGCAGGTAATGCGATTCTGATCAAATTAAACCAGATCGGTTCCGTATCCGAAACACTGGAAGCAATCAAGATGGCTCACAAAGCAGGCTACACCGCAATTTCTTCTCATCGTTCCGGCGAGACAGCAGATACAACAATTGCAGATCTTGCAGTAGCACTGAATACCTGCCAGATTAAGACCGGCGCCCCAAGCAGATCTGAACGTGTTGCAAAATACAATCAGCTTCTCCGCATCGAAGAAGAACTCGGTGCAAGCGCAGTATATCCGGGAATGAAAGCCTTCAATGTAAAACAGGACTAAACAAAACTATAGCAATCTTCGTAAATAACGCACACCATAAATAAAATAAACCTTTAAAATGCAAAATGTATTTCTCATCTTAATCGTTTAGTGAGAAATGCATAGCAGGAAGAAGAGAAGGAATAATAAAAATCTTCGCAGTATGGTACATTTTATATGTTATATGCTGCGAAGACTTTTTTGTTATGCCTGTTTGGTTTCTTCTTCCGGTAACTGGGAAGTGCAGTGTGGACAGCGTGTAGCTTTGATGTCGATTTCGCTCATGCAGAAAGGACATTTCTTAGTAGTCGGAGCGGCTGGTTCTTCTTTTTTGGCACCGAAGGATGTTACTTTGTTCACTGCCTTCAGCAGGCAGAACAGGATGAATGCCATAATGATGAAGTTAACTACTGAAGAAATGAAAGAGGATGCGAATCCGGATACATCCTGGAGTGAATATGTAGCTCCGCCAGTAAGTACGTTGAGAACCGGATTGATGAAGTTGTCGGTCAAAGAGGTTACGATTCCGGAAAAAGCACCTCCGATAATAACACCGATTGCCATGTCCATGACATTGCCGCGCAGGGCAAATGTTTTGAATTCTTCCATGAATTTTTTCATTGGAATTTCCCCCTGAAAGTATTTTTTTTGCTGTATCTTGCAGACAAGAGACAGATATCATGATTTTATGATAGCGCCGGAAGGTAAGAGCGTCAATCCTTTTTACAAAATATAGAATGGAAAAGTATAATGTACTTGCAGCTGAGTGCCTGGTTTGATCAGAATGTTTTCTGCAACAATTGTTCAAATGATTCCTGACTCATAGGCTTATAGTAGTAATATCCCTGGAGCTCATCACAACCCTCTTCTACAAGGAAATCTACCATTTCTTTTGTTTCCACACCTTCGCAGACAATAAATTTCTTAGTCCTTTTTAACAGGTGAAAAATTTCCTGAAGGACAATCTTTCCGTTTTCAGACAGATCGTCCGAGAGAAAGCGTTTGTCTATTTTTACTTCATCAAAAAGAATATCTTTTAAAGTATTCAGAGAGGAATAGCCTGAACCAAAATCATCCATAGATATCCGTATGTTTTTATCATGAAAGAAACGGATCATGGCATTTACGGCTTCGATGTTATGAATGAAAGTAGTTTCAGTGATCTCGAATATCAGATTGTGGGGTTCTATCTCATACATCTCTATCAGATTCATTACTTTTTCAGTGAAACTTTGGATATCCCGGAAATGAACCGGTGATATATTTAAAGAGATAGGAACAATTCTCTTTCCCTCTTTCTGGCGTTGGTTCATCCAGATAAAAGTTTCTTCGTACACATAGTAATCCAACGCCTGGATTTCTCCTGTTTCCTCCAGAATTGGAAGAAACATATCCGGATACCAGATCGTCCTGGCATCCCGCTGCCATCTTACCAAAGCTTCCGCACTCGCAAGTGTCTGATCTTTACCATTCATTTTAGGTTGAAAATAAACTTTAAATTCTTTCTGGCTTAATGCGCGTTTGAACGAATGAATCGTATCTGCTTTATGCTGTTCTCTCATGGCAATATCCTGAGTATATTCGCATACACCTGATAATTTTGTCTTTGCGATACAGCGTACGATGTTTGCATGGGAAATGATTTCTTCTGCCGGAATATTGATATCTTTCAGATAGTAAATGCCAGTATTCAGATGGAAATAATTGATTGGATACGACTGCAAAATTTCCTTTGTAATCTGAACATTATATCGTTCAATGTGTTCTTTTATCTCACTTGTTTCATATCCGGTTGTATCGATCACTGCTACAAAAATATCGGAGTGATATCTGTTTACAAATAAGGATGCCTGAAAAAGTTCCATTCTTTTGAGCACAAAATTCAGGATTTTGGTTCCTGTTTCATATCCCCAGTAGTCATTGATCAGATGGAAGTTGCTGATATCTGTCATGAGAAAGGCATATTGTTTCGTACCATTAGCGTTTGTGAGAATCGTAAATATTTTCTCTTTCAGAGAATCAGATGAAATGCTTTGTGCAAGCCCGTTTTGGGTAATATATTGTTGTTTACTTGTCAGCTGTTGTTTTTTATATTTTTTATCCTGGTACATTTTCTGATCAGCAGTTTTAAGCAGATCCATAATCAGATAATAATGATTTTTGCAGCTGATATCATATCCTACTGCATAGCTTAATGGGTGGTCTGCTGTCTGATTGTATTCATCAATCATTGTCTGGAGACGGATATTCATCTGCTCAAGCTGTGACCAGGTTGTGTTTTTCTGGATAATCAGAAATTCATCGCCGCCGAATCTGGCGAGATAGCTGTCTTCTGTAAGAATTCTGGTGAGAAAAGATGCGAATGTCTGGATAAACACATCTCCTTCTTCATGCCCGTATGTATCATTAATCATTTTTAAATTATTCAGGTCAAACATCATAATGCCTGTGTCTAAGGTATCATCTGCTTCCTGAAGCTGCTGTAGCTTTTTTTCCAGAGCTTTTTTATTATGTACACCTGCGACATCAAAACCGGAGCTTTGAATCATACTTTTCAGATAGTCTTTCAGTGCCAGGGAAACTCCGCAGCCAGCTAATATTGCTATGATCATAAGCGCAAAAAAAGACTTTCCAAATCCTTTTCTGAAATGGAAAATCATAGTTGCAAGAACACCTGCAAATATTATAAATTCTGTATAACAAAGACGTAATATAATCTTGTTCTTTTCCATATTGTAGTTAAAAACCTGCCTTTATCCTTTTTTTAATATTTTTATAAATTGCTGATACCAGCATTGTTTTGTTATAAATTTCTTTTGGTTTAAGCAGCGTGCAGAATGATTCGCTTTGCCATACTCTTCTCAATCCCGATTTTACTTCCCTTAACCATGACAATGTAATAGCCATGGATTTCAGAAAGGAGTTCGACTTCACTTCCACATATAAATCCCAGGGATTCCAGATAATGGCGCCGCTTTTCCTGCCCGCAGACTTTGCTTATCCGGTATTTCTTATTAAAATCTGCTAAGTTTAATGGCATAATTGTTCCTTTCATTTCTTATTATATATCACTGTTAGACTTGACTAACATAGTATACCATAATTTATAACGAAAAGAAGTTTTTTTTGATTGTTGAGAAATTTTATCTCGACCATGAAATTTATGTGCGACAGCCTTTTATCTATTTAAACGCAGAAAACCCCACCCGATTGACGTCGGATGGGGTAGTTCAAGCTTTGGAAAGCAGTCTCTCAGTGTATGATCACACTCTTTCTGTGATCAAAAGAATATAATTTGCTGCCCAGACCTTTTAAAATATTTATATTTTCCTGGATAGCAGCATTGCTGTTTCGTAATGAAGCCTGTGCATCAATAAAGGTAACTTTTGGATGGATATATGTAAAGAAAGATTTCCGCCCTTTATTGTTTCCGTGATGGGGAGCCTGCAGGTAAGTTGCTTTTAATTCTGATCCGTATTCTTTTATTAACCTTTTTCCGATTGGGGAAATTATATCTCCAGTAAAAAGCATACTTGTCTTTTTGCCATATATCTTGAATACCAGGGAGGAGCCATTGAAAATGTCTTTTGTGGTATCATTGATATCATTACTGTAGCTGTTGAAAAATTTCATGTTAAGTCCATATAATTTCATGGTTTTTCCTGGCTTGATCCATTTGAGTTTGGGATAGTTAGATACCAAGCTCATGAATTTAGTGAAAACGGGATATTCATCCCAATAATATTTGTATGTATTATATCGTTCTGCATTGATCTTTGGGGCCAGAACATATTCGATTTTGATCCCTTGTGGGTTTGATTTTATTTTGTTAAATGCTCCAACATGATCCGGATGAGGATGGGTGATGATCCATCCGTCAACTTTGTTGCCATTTTTTTTGATTACGTTTCTGACGCGTCCTTCATTTGCTGCCCAGCCTCCGTCTACGATAAATAATCTGCCGTTGCTGCCTTTAATGGTATAAAACATAGATTGGGCAGAATCATTGTCGCTACCATACTGTGTAACGGTCCAGGAAATATCTTTTGCCTGGCAGTCTATAGGTTTTCCGTTGAGTAGAATCATTACTAAAAGAAATAATGTTGTGATAAAAGAAATTCTTTTCATAAGCGGGCCTGTACTTTCTTAAAATATATATTTTTAAAATGAAAAATAGGACTTTTTGAAAGATATTTTGTAATTTTATTATATCATACTTTTCAGTAAACAGTCAGAAGTTTTTGCTGATTGAGAATACCCTCCGCGGAGGATGTTTTGCTATACTTTTGTAAATGATTTTGTATTATATCCGTGGAAGATGTTTTCTCTGCACCATGACATTGAGGTACGGCTATATGCCGGACTGCAAACATGGAAAGGATCATTCCAAATGCCAATAAAAAAGGACTCCTGAAAAACAAGAGTCCTTTTGTGCACAAATAAAGTGACAGTATCTTACTGTGGCAGTGGGATGCTACTTCTTATACCAGAATTTCTTACATTGCACTTTCGTTTTTCCATCTGGGGCATCCGCCATCCGTCCGATTTTGAACCTGTAATTTTTTGTCTTTCCGGCTGGAATGTTTACATTGTAGGTTTGGGTGGGCGTTGCAGTTTCATCCAGTGGTATCTCAAAATACATTTTTACCTTTGTAATGGTATAACTTGAAGTGTTTTGCATACGGGCAGTTATATACAGCTCTCCGGTGTTGGGATTATAATCATATCCCTTGTAGCTGACCTTGAGCTGGCTTAGCTTAGGGGTAGCAGACCGGTACCAGAACGATAAGCACTTTACCTTAGGTGATTTATATGGCTGCTGAGCCATTTTTCCAACATAAACAGTCTTGTTTACTGTTTTTCCGGGATTGATTGTCACACTGAAGGTCTGGGTTATGGTTCCATCCTCCATGATTGGGATTTCATATTCCATCCTCACTTTTGTAATTGTGTAACTGGAAGTATTTTTCAGCTTCAGCTTCAGATATAACTTTGCGGTATCATTGTCATATTGGAATCCGCTGCAGCTTACTTTAAGCTGCTTGGCAGTTGGCTTGGAAGCAGCCAGTGTCAGCCTTGGAAAAAATGAAAGTACGGCAAATGCTGTCAGAAAGAAAAATACCAGATAGCTTCTGCGTTTTTTTATAAAGCGGTCCTTCATACTCATAAAATCTCCTCCTTACACGATAGGCTATAATAGTTTCAGGCAAATATTATGACTTTTGGTACACGTAATGCTTTGCCCAAGTTTATTCTATAGTTACCATATAATAGGAGAGAGAAAATTTCTATTAACTATTGGTTAGTTTTTTCATTCCAGTAATCTGTTTTTTGTTTCAGATCAATATTCTTACTGAAAAATACAGGATTCTTTTTCTGCTGAATCTGTATTTCGTAATCCTTTAATGCTTTTACTACAGTATTGGACAGTATCAGAATCACCGGAATGTTGATCAACGCCATTACCCCCATCAATACATCGGAGATATGCCACAGTAATGTCATTTCCATACCTGCACCCAAAAATACTGCCAGTGCTGATACAATGCGAAATCCTGTCATGAATTTCCTGTCCGGTTGTTTTTTATGAATATACGTCAGCAGATTGTCACAGTAGAAACAATTTCCCAATAATGTGGTGAAAGCAAATAATACCATGGCGATCATAATAAAATATGGGCCAAAAGACCCCAGTGTCTTGTGAAGTGCTGCCTGCACCCATGGTGCACCCTGAAGTTCTTTCGCAGGTATCACACCAGATACCAGACACATCATGGCAGTTGCAGTACACAATAATAACGTGTCAATAAACACAGACAACATCTGTACAAGTCCCTGCTTGACCGGATGGCTGACTACTGCAGACGCTGCTGCATTTGGTGCAGAACCAATACCTGCTTCATTGGAATACAGACCTCTTCGGATTCCCTGCATCATGGCTGATCCGGCAAAACCGGCAAAAATGGCTTTAAAGTCAAATGCTTCTTTGAAAATCTGTGTCATGACTAACGGAAGCTGTCCGATGTTCAATACTACGATTAACAGGGATACCAGAATATATGCAATTCCCATAAATGGCACCAGGGTAGAGGTTACTTTCACAATTCTGTTACCGCCACCCAACAGACACCATCCCATTACCAGTGCCAGAATTCCGCCTATGATCCAAGGTGTGATATCTGCATTGTAAAATGGCTGGCCAGCAAAGGTAGACTGAAGATTGTAAGAAGCCAGCATATTAAATCCAAATGCATAAGTCAGGATCATGGCTACACAGAAAACCACTGCCAATCCTTTGCTGTGCAGTGCTGCTTCTATATAATAAGCCGGACCACCATAACACTTGCCATCTTTCCCTTTTTTCTTATATATCTGTGCCAGTGTGCTTTCTGCCAAAGCTGATGCACTGCCAAGAATGGCAATGATCCACATCCAGAATACGGAGCCTACGCCACCGATGCAGATAGCGGAAGATACTCCCACAATATTGCCCGTTCCTACACGAGATGCTGTAGAGACCATCAGTGCCTGAAAGGATGACACACTTTCTTTTCCCTCTGGCTTCTCCATTACAGCATTACAGGCTTTCCGAAATAAACGCACCTGTGGAAATCTGGTCCGAATAGTAAAATAGATGCCGGAACCAATTAATATCACAATCAGCAATTTGCTGTAAAGAAATGTGTTGATTGCGTCAATGATCGTTTCGAACATAAATTCTCCTCTCAACAGAATTTTTATCATAAGTTACTGTTCTGTACATGACAGATACATCGGGCAAAAAACCGAATTATTACTATGATACAATATTTTTGCTTCTTTGAAAAGGGAATCTTTCATTGGAGGCACAGATCTTTCCCTGCTCATTTACAGGAACGACAAGGGAGTGGCAGTGGACATTTTTGTATTCGTCTCCATGGTACATAACACCGCGGACACTTTTTCCATTTTTCGGGGTCAGGTTAAAGGTGTTCTTCAGCCATTTCACATTGTTCTGCTGCGATTTTTCAATATCTATCTTCTCAGCATCTTCGTGGGAGAAAGTAGTGACGATTCCATATGCCAGGACTCCGTTATTTCTAAGATTGCGCATCTTATAGTAGTCCAGTGATTCTGCTTTCTGTTTGAATGCTTCCGTGTAGTCAACCGGGTTTCTATCCTTTCCGCGGAGACAAAATCTATTGAAAACTTATATAAAAATCAGCTATGTCAGAAGTGGAGTTATATTGTAAAGTAGCACTTCAAGGTGAGATGAAAAACTTGAAGTCCAACGTTATAGACTGTATAATGGATTTAGACTAAAACGTGTCGTTTGCTAAGGATATTACGGTGAAAAGCAATGTGTCAGAGGGTATAGGTGTTACCAATTGCTAATAGGCAGGCGACAGAAAAGAGGCGAAAAAATGGATGTTAAAACAATAAGAGAGAAACTGGCAGCAGTACTCAAAGAACAGGAGAATGATACAAAGTATCGGGTGTTTATTGATGATTACACAATGCTGCTCGATGAGGTGAAAGTTAATACTGATACAGCAAACCTTGCAATTGAAGCGGTAAAGCTGGATCAAGGCACTAATTTTCTGGATATCTTTGCCGAATTGGATAAGAAACAAATAAAGGATGCATGGAAGATCATACTTAACTGTGGAGAATTTAAAAAAAATACTGACTATGGGACATTTGAATTAATGTGTTCTTTTGCTGCTTCTGCGCTGGCAGGAGACGCCAATACATATTCGATCCTTGGGAATATCCTGACGGCTATGGTTAATTCTGCTAAATTGCCTGAACAAGAAAAAATAGATACAGCAGCATATGAGATTGTCAGGGAACTGCTTCTTGAGGCTCTGCCTAAAAACACTAAGTTTCCAGAATGGGAAACTGTAAAAATGGCTTCAAATCATATGGAGTCTTTTTGTACGATCATGGAACATACTTTGGCATTAAAGTCTGTGCAGGAAGCAGGGACTGGTATCCCGGCAGCTTTTAATATGAATATGTGGATCGCTAAAGGCAAGCAGTATGTAGAAGAAACCAGGATATTAAAAGAAAAGAAAAAAAATAAGCCTCCTAAAAGAAGTATGGAATTGCGAAAACTGGCAGAGCATTTTGAAAAAGTTGAAGAGGAATTGGATAAAGCAATCTGTGAAACGGCCAGATTGACATCGCAGATTGATTTTTTGCAAGAGAGGTTAAATGAATCAGAAAGAACTGTCAGCGAAAAAGATAAAGAGATAAAAGTACAGCAGGCAGAGATTGAAGGGTTAAAGACAAGGGTCAGTCAGGCAAACCAGGAAGTTGATGAAAGAAAGAAGCTTAATGATGCACAGGTACAGTATCGGGAAGATACGCAGGTTGCTTTATTACAGGATATTGCCAGAGCTCTCAAGCCGGAATATGGAGATTATGCGGAAACAATAAACGTACCTATGAATGAAATGCTTGGGAAAATATATCGTGAAAAGTTAAAACAGATTTTTAAGATACTTGAGCAGAAAGGTATTAAGGTAGGAAATTAATGGCAACTTATTTTGGAATAGACTTTGGAACAACCAATTGTGCTGTACACGCGATAACAGCCATTGGAGATGGTATTGATGACGAGTTTGATATAGGAGAAACTGACAGGAGGCCGTTGCCTTCTTTCGTTGCAATCCACAGAGAAACAGGGGAAGTGGTTACGGGGCTTGATGCCAAAGGCAGCATTGCAGAAGAGGATGAGTATGAGGTTTTTTCTTCCATAAAAACGGTTATTGGTGAAGAAAGGGAATGGATCATAGCTGGCAAGTCCTGGACACCGGTGGATATTGCGGCAGAACTGTTTAAGGCACTGAAGAGGAAAGCTGAAAACAGTACCCATGATATCATGGATGAGGCGGTTGTTGCAGTTCCGGTTGGTTTCTCTTCTAGGAAAAAGAACAATATCCGAAAAGCGGCACTAAAGGCAGGTATTAAGGTAATAATGTTTGTAAGCGAGCCGACGTCGGCTTACTGCAGTCGTGCTTCGGAGATGAGAAAGTATCATAATGTGGCAGTGTTTGACTGGGGTGGAGGAACGCTTGATGTTGTTGTGCTTAGAATCACGGATAATATAGTCCATGAACTATCATCTGTGGGAATTACCATGGCCGGAAATGATATTGACCGACACTTGGCAGAAAGAATCTGTATGAATGTATCCACAAGATCAGGAGAGGACTTTGCCTTAGAAGATTTATCTCCAAGAGTTCAGCTCAGATTATTACAGAAATGTGAGCAGGCAAAATGTGATCTGGCAGATGAGGATATTGTTACTATAATGGATGCAAATCTCGATGGGCATGGAATGATGATGGAGAAAATTGATTATCCATATTTCTCACTGCTTATTGAGAATGAAGTTGATCAGGCTGTTGACTGTCTTATGAGGGCTCTGTCGGATGCCGGAATGAACAGGGAATCAATAGATTGTATTCTATGTGAAGGCGGATCCAGCAGGCTGCGTCCTCTTCAGGAAAAGCTGTTGAAACTATTTGACCGGAAGAAACTGATCTTTCCCAGAAAGGCTATGTGGGATATAGCCACGGGTGTTGCGCAGATCTGTTATAAACCAGGCTGCTATACCTTAAATAAACCAATTGGGCTGACACTTTCAAACAACAAATTTTATCCGCTTTTCAAGATTGGACAAAGGGTCCCAACGGAAGAGAAAACAGTTACGTTTGGTGTGATAGATGGCAGCGATGATGCAAGATTTATTATCACTGACGGGGATGAAAACAGCCAGACCTTTTCTGAGATATTTCCGGTAAAGGTCAGAAAGTTCAGTGATGAAGCACTGAAGGTATCCTGTTATATTGATGCTGATATGGTCTTTAGGATGAAGATTGAATCCAACAGAGCACCGGATGATTTTTTCAGGGTATGGACTTATTCGAATCTGAAGGTTTCCTATGAAATAGATGCGCCTGCTCCGGAACAAAATGAGAGATAGGCTTGGGGTGAATAGAAATGGAAAGTAATATCATTGGTGGAAGTAATGTTTATCCTTGCAAGGGAAAACCTGTCTGTAATCAGGAATTTGTGGATCAGGTAGAGGATTATGAATACATTAAAATAATCCGCAAAAAGCAGGAGATCAGGCAGACTTCCGTTCGCTTGACGGAGAAACAGTCCCGTATTATGGAAACGGAAATGAGATGCTATTATGCAGAAAAGGATCCCTGCTGGGGATATGTCAACGGACAGGGAATCCGGTGCAAGTGTATAGAAGGCAGATGCCCGCAGATCAAGAAATGCAATCCAGGATATACTCCAGTGCAAAAAAAATATTGGAAAATGACGGAAGAGACAAAAGCCTTGTATGGGCATCCTGAAAGGCAGAAGAAGTATTATCGTGTTGACCTGGTTTCCGATAAAGAGATGTCTCTTTATTATTCTGATCCTAAAGGAGCTGGAATAGAATTTCCTCCGATACCGGATCCCGAGAAATCGGATCAGGCAAATGATAGAAGATTAACTATTATCGGATACGATAGTACTTATTTTGGGGATGCTGATGATCAGTGGTCGCCAATCTGGGGATATGTTGACGAACTGGAGGATGGAGGACTGATCACCTCTCAATATGGCAGACGTAAAGAGACGGTTTTTGTAAATTCACATAAAGCGGAAGAAAAGTCTAAGAAAAAAACTATGGATAAAGAAGTGCGGGTTGATAATAAACCTGTGGATAAATCAAGAAGATCAGTTACTGCCGGGTTGGATGAGAGTAAGAAATTCCAATATGAGAAAATGGTCAGGGATAAGATAGGTACTTCCTTCCAGCTCACAGAGATGACAGAGGAGCTGATCGAAGATTTGTCATATGGAAAGATATTAAACATCATTCTTTCAAATGAGGCAGAGATGGCCTATGTATCAGGGATGCTGTTGAGGGCTCAGGTTGCCCATGACATGGAACTCTGTGACGGAAGAGAACGGGTATGTCTGTGGAAGACACAATCTAAAAAGATTAAGTTTTCTTCCGGAATTTTCTTGATATCGAGTGCTTTTATCAAACAGGGCTGTAGTCTGGAAACCGAAACGGTATGGTCAGGGCTGGAATCCGCGGATAAAGTAAATGAGCTAATAGTGAGTGGAAGGGAGTTCTTTAGTTTTGCAGGCAAAGATGGAGAACGGCGTTGGGGATGTAGGAACTTATATAATACAACGCATATAGCGATCAGGAATGAAGATTTGGAATTATCTCTACCTGTTGAGGAGGAACTGCCGATATCGTTGATAATAGGCGATAAGAACTATAGCATTCTGACAACGAAAAACGAGGAGCAGTTGGGATTTACAACAGAGAATCTTTGGAATGCACTTGATAATTTGAAAAAGACAGGGGAGATATCAGACTTTCCTAAATTAATCTCCGGGCCTGTTCTTGCAAAGACTGCTATGGGTTTTGCGATAAAGGGAATCGGACATATGAAATTTGATGAGTATTAAAAATAGGATTTTGGATTCCCGGAAATCAATGTTGAGTCCTGTTTTGATCATTGGCCGCTTCGAGCTTTCTGCCTCTTTTGAGAATATTATAAATGTACAACGAGTGTTGTGCATTAGGTTTGTATGAGATCAAGTCAAGAATCCTGTTTCTGCGGAGGGCATCAGCAATATTGAAAAATTTCATTAAGCTGGTATGCAAAGGTTCAAGCTTCTTACAAATGATGACAGATTAAGATGCAGGGTGTAATGAGGATTGATGATCCTCTCCGCGGATAGGGTATATGTGCTAGGTCTCATATTAACTTGTCATCGCGTTCTTGTAGAAGTGCATGGCCTGGAGTTTGGAATAGATGAAGAGTAGCTTTCGTTGTTGTGAGCAACACCTGGTGGTGTCAAGTATAAGAAACTCCAGGAATTTTCTCCGCGGATAAAGCTGTGGAGATAAGTGTCAGCTTAATTGCACTAAAAGAGAAGGAATTGTACAGCTAATTAGTATACGATGTTTTTATAAAAAATTGTAAAGCGGTGAAGCGCATGTTATCATTAGGTGTATCGTTTATTATTAAGAGGCTATTGGTCAGTAAAATATAATTATCTTTTGGAGGAAGAGATGTATGAAAAAGGCAGTTTGTTTATTAATAACTACAGCTATAATTTGCCAGCCAGTGCAGGTGGTTGCAGAAGAGTTTACAAATCAGAATAAATATGTAACAGATATTGGAGTAGATCAGGAAGCGGAAATTGAAGGATACCAAAACATAGATTTTGAAGAAGCGTTGGATATTGAATTTGGAAGTGAAGATGAAGAAAGTGTTAAAGCTTTTGATGATTCAGCTTTGGAAATATTTTCAGATGGACAGGATGATGAAATGGTTGAAACAGCGGAAAGCAATGGAAATAATATTCTTTCCGAGGCTTTATATTATAAGGGGCATTATTATGCAATTTTTGATTTACATTCTGATTGGGATGAGGCTAAAGCATATTGTGAATCGTTAGGTGGCTACCTTGCTACAATTGAAAGTCGAGAGGAAAACGATGTTGTATTTGGGTATTTACGGAATCGAGGGTACGACAGCGCATATTTTGGACTTACAGATGAAGAGACAGAAGGAAGTTGGAAGTGGGTCACTGGAGAAAAAGTAGATTATACCAATTGGCATCTAGGAGAACCTAGTTCTGCAAATGAACATTATGCGATGTTCTATTACAAATTTCCAGATGGTACATGGAATGATGGAGATTTTGGAAATTTAACAGTAGGAAAAGACACAACATTCATTTGTGAATGGGGGACAAAAGAGGATGTAAACGATTTTAATATTTCTAAAGCAAAAATATCAAGCATAAAAAAAGTTTACGAATATACTGGAAAATCAATTAAACCGGTCCCGAAGGTTATTTTAAATAATAAGCAATTAGTAAAAAATAAGGATTACAAAATAACTTATAAAAATAATAAAAATGTAGGAACTGCAACTATAATAATAACTGGAAAAGGAAAATATAGTGGTTCTAAAAAAAATGAATTCGAAATAGCGGTTCTAAAAAAAGATATTGAAAAATCAGCAGTATCTTTTGCAAACATATTTGCTGAAAAAGCGCAAAGCCATGAAGATATTACAATACCAAATGCAAAAGAACAATTAGAAAACCTAGGAAATCAATTGACGATTACCGGATATTCGGGAGAAGTTCCAGATGAAGTATTGGAAGCTTTTGCAACAGCAGTTCTGAATACAATAAAGGATAGCAATATTGATAAATATGAAACAAATCAAAATAAACTTGCAAATCAAATATATAAGCAGATAAAGGGAGGCTTAAAATCAGGTTCGAAACAAATAACCCTGAAGAATGGTTCGAAATATACTGTTAATTATAATATTTTTGCTCAATCTTTTGGAGGAGTTGGAGCACAGGTATCTTGGGCAGATGTGAAATGGAAAGATACAGCAAATAGGTCTTATACTGTACATATTACAGCAAATTCAAAAAATGAAAATATGAAAAAAGCGCTTGCATCTTATTGTGCAGTTCTTGCTCAACTGAACAATGATATTTGGAAAGATTTTCTGACAAAATACGTTACTGATGGATGGAAATTAGCGGGATTAAATAGCATTAAAGAACTTGATGATAAGACAGTATCAAAGTTTTTTGATCGTAGTGAGAGACTAATACTTGTAATATGTGGCGATCAAAAGGCCAAAAAAGAATTTGCTAATGATGCAGGAAAAACTTTAAAAGAAAAACTTTTAAAAATGTCAAAAACTCAATTTCAGGATTTGATTAAGAAAAATGTACCTGATGGAGATAAACTTGTTAAAGCCGCTGGCCAATATAAGAAAGTAATTGATAAATATAACGATTACGAGAAGAAATTTAACAAATGGAACAAAACGAAAAAAGACAGTGATCTAACAAAATGTGAAAATGCATATCAGAAATGTCAGGATTTATTAGATGCATTAAATGACAGTTTAAATATGGTCTCCTAAAGGTAATTGAAGTCAAACAGACTTTCCTTGCAAATTAGAAAAAGTTTGAATCTATTAAAAATCTCAGCAAAACTGAAGTTGTTTATCTCTAAGGTTGCATAGGTTTTTTGTTATTTTAATACCAACGTGTCATGGAATTAATACCTTTGGTCATGTGAATCTGATGCTGATTAATGATTTCGTTATGGAAGGTAGCAGCGCATGTATATTAAAATCAGGCAATCAAAGGCTTCAAACTTCAGATGTATTCATGCTGATGAATCTTATCAACAATGAGGACGGTAATAAGTTGTGTGATCTCTGCAAGAAGTAACTCAGCATGAAGTGTTTTCTCATTCTGGGTTTTACGATTCGCAATGCAGAAACTATCTTTGAAATGATTGATTTTTCAACATTTACAATGTATGTTGGAAAATCAAAGTTAAAACAAAATAGAGATTACATAGTATCTTATAGTCAAAATAAGAAGGTTGGAACAGCGGTTATTACAATAACAGGAAAAGGCAATTATAGTGGAACAGTAAAAAAATATTTTGAGATAAAAAAATAAATGATGTATGACAAAAGAAAGAAGGAAAAGTACATGAAGAAAAAAGCAATGTCTATTATTTTAGCGGCCATGATGACAATAACACCAATGTCTGTAAGTGCACAGGAAGTATTTATAACAGAAAGCACACCGGCAGTTGAAACAGGTACAGAATTGGAAGTAGGGACAAGTTCTGCTGAGAAGAAATATCAGGGATTTACATATATTGAAGAAAATGGTGCAATTGTTATTACGCATTATAGTGGAAATGCAGTAAATGTGAAGATTCCAGAAACGATAAAAGGCAAAAAAGTTTTATATATTCGTGGCATAAATGCATTTAACAGTAAAAAAATTAAAAGTGTATCTATGCCAAGCATTCTGGGAGTAGGCAATCTTGCTTTTTCAGGATGTACAAATCTGACCAGTGTATCTATGCCCAAAGTAAGGAGTATTGGTCTTTCTGCTTTTTCAAATAGTGGATTGACGAGCGTTAAGCTGCCGGCAGTTGAAACAATATCTCCATCAGCTTTTTCAAATTGCATTAAACTGACCAGTGTAAGCATTCCAATTGCAAGAATTATAGGAAGAGAAGCGTTCATGGGATGTATCAATTTGAAAAATATTACGTTATCTTACCGGCTTTCAGATATTCAGGAAAGAGCGTTTATAAATTGTGCTGCTACTTCAATTAAATTACAGGATTTATACGGAAGCATTTCCATAGGAAAAAACGCGTTTGGATATAAATATGAAGACAATGGAACTATAAACAAAATTAATGGATTTAAAATCTATGGAAATGTTGGTACAAATGTCGAAAAATATGCAAAAGGAAATGGTTTTGATTTTATAAACTGTAACCCGGCAGCAGGACGTTTTTCTTTAAGTTTGAAGTCCAAAACGATGAATTATACTGGTAAAATGGTTAAACCAGGAATTACGGTAACTTATAAAGGGAAAAAAGTATCCAGTAAAAATTATATGGTAAAGTATTTCAATAATAAAGAAGTTGGAACAGCTACGGTTCTGGTTACCGGAAAGGGAAGCTATAAGAACTGTTCTGGTTTCACAACTTTCGAAATCCTTCCAAGTCCTGTGCAGAATTGGAAATGTGTAAGTAATAAAAAGGGAACGATTCAAGTTACATGGAAGTATAATAAAAATGCAGATTTATACAGGATTGAATTCAGTACAAAGGCTGACTTTTCAGATATGATATCGGAAATGATATATGATCCAAATAAAACTACTTGCACAAAAGAAAATTTGAAGTCAGGAAAGAAATATTATGTCAGAATATGTGTAAGTGATGTAAACGGAAAAACGTCTAATTGGAGTAAAGTAGCAACAGTAGTTGTGAAGTGATTTTTACTAAATGCATTGTAGGAAAACATGCATATGGAAAGTATCTGTGTATTCCTAACTGGGGGAACGGCGGTGTTGCAATATTGGATGCCTACTTTTTGATAATAATAAAAGAATATAGTGTATGAAAATAAAATAATTGTTATAATCTAAGTAAGAATATAACAGAAAGGTTGGTAGTGATTATGTGTGAGAAAAAAGAATTGAGTTTTTCAATATTCATGATATATAGTCTTGCAGATAAATGGAAAATGTCCCCAGCCAAAGTGTATAAAATATTAAACTCAACCGGGATTTTGGATAATTATATTATTAAATGCTACGATGTTCTTCATACACAGGGAAAGGAATATTTGGTAGAGGATATTACTGATTATGTGAGGGAAAAAGGGGTTAATGTATGATTGTATATCATGGATCAACAGAAATTATAAACAAACCAGATGTAATACATTCAAAAAAGTATTTGGATTTTGGAAGAGGATTTTATATTACGACTTTTGAAAATCAAGCAAAGAAATGGGCAGTTCGAAAGGGAATGAGACAGGAAAAGCCTGCAATAGTTAATGTTTATGAATTATCTGAAGAATGGGATGATTTTAAAGTATTGTCTTTTGAAAAAGAGAATGAAAAATGGCTTGATTTTGTATGTGCATGTAGAAAAGGACAGCCATTAAATAAAGAATACGATATTATCATAGGAAATGTTGCGGATGATGATGTGTTTAAAACTGTAGATATGTATTTTAGAGGATTATGGGATAGGGAAAAAGTTTTGGGAGAATTGCGATACTATAAGCTGAATAATCAAATTTGTATTGTGAATCAAGAAACTTTGAATCAACTTATTATTTTCAAAAGTGCGTATGAGGTGGAAAACAATGGTAGATAAGAAACAATTGGAGGAAGTTTATAAACAAAATTTGGAAAATGATATCATCAATGCAATTTCTGAGATGAAAAGGATAGATTTACGGAAGGCATTTGATATTTATTATTCCAGTAAACTTGCTGAACAAATTTCAAATAATAGCTATGGAATCGAAAATATGGATGCAAAATATCTGGCAGAAGATTTGATTGAGAATGAACCGAAGCTTTTTGGATAAACCTAAACCGGTCAGAAGACTGGAAAAGAAAAAGATCTCAATGCCAGTGATGGCAGAGAGATCTTTTTTGTATGGGATAAAATGTCCGGAAATGTTTTTTCTACTTGACATTCTGAGCAGTTCATCATACTCTTTTGTAGATGCGTTATTGTGAATGGAGCAGTAACTAAGATTTATGAACATAAAATGTAGAGGAAAGGGAAAAGCACAGATGAAAAACTGGGATAATGTAGTTTTGGTGCCGGAGTTCGATGAGCAGGGTGTTGCATGTTATCGTCTCGAAGGCGGAGATTATGAAAATGAGTATTATGTTATTTCTGAAGCAGAATCAAGAAAGCTTTTGAATACACCGGAAATAGTAGGATATGAGGTTTATAACTGTCTTGTTTCTTCCACTTCTCAGATGCTTTATTATCTGAAGGAGCAGAAGAAGGTTACAACAGCAAATATTCTTTCTATTTTGAGAGGTGCGCTGAATTATCCTCTCGAAGAGGCTTGTTATAGAGAACATATCCGTGTTCATGATATCAGCTTTCTTTCAAGTGAGCGTGTCTTTGAAGAAGAGGAGATAGCAGGCCTTGAAATCAAATACAGCAAGCTTACCATGGTACCGGACAGTACACTGATGATCGGTGACATCATTGCAAGCGGAGAGACACTGATCCACTGTCTTCGTTATGTAACTGATTTCTACAGAGATCACGGCGCAAGACTTCGCAATATTATTATCTTTACTATCGGCGGAACAAAAGGAATTGATATTCTTGAGAAGCTTACTGCAGAAATCCGCCAGTTCTGGCCGGAGTTTGAAGGCTTTATCACCGTTTATTATGAAGGAATCTTCAGTACATATCAGGATAAAGGTGTTTCCGGAATTAACCTTCCGGACGTGGACTTCTACTGGAAAGGTGGTATTGTTGCGCCTGAGTTCAGAAGAGAGACGCTTTCCATGTGCAGCCCTCTTTTTGAAAAATGTATTATTTATGATGGTGGTGCGAGACGTTACGAGATTCATGAGCATGTAGAAGAAGTTCTGGAATTCTGGAAAGGGATCAGTGAAAGAGCGGATAAGATCGATTTTAAGGAACTTCTGGATGAAAAACTGGGTTATCCGACTCCGATCAGCTATGAAGACTGGGTTAAGGCAAACCATTATCAGGATATCCGCCCGGCAGATGCAAAATGGCTGTATCGTCAGGAACTTGGATATATTGAAAGTATGAAAGATATTACATTAAAAGAGCTTGCAGAGCAGCGTATCGGAGAATTTACGGACGCACTGCGAAAATATATTTTAGATTAAGGAAAAACGGGGAGAACAGATGAGTGAAAAAATGACAACAGCAAATAGCGCAGAGCAGGGAAGTATAGACATTGACTTTGCAGAGTGCGCAGTTCCGAAATGGAGCAGACGCAGATTTCTGACAATGTTTATGATCATGCTTGGATTTACTTTCTTTTCTGCGAGTATGTGGGTAGGACAGGAAATGGCAGCAGGACTGGACTTCTGGGGATTTATCAAAGCCCTTCTTCTGGGTGGAGCGATCCTTGGTGTTTATACAGGTCTGCTTGGTTATGTAGGCGCAGAGACAGGCTTAAGCCTTGACCTGCTTTCCAAGAGAGCGTTTGGAGAAAAAGGTTCTTATATTTCTTCAGCACTGACAAGCTTTACACAGATTGGATGGTTTGGTGTAGGTATTGCGATGTTTGCGATTCCTGTTGCACACGAACTTTTTGGCGGAAGCACAGCAGTTGAGTGGGTATTGATTCTGATCGCAGGAGCATGTATGACTGCATCTGCATATTTTGGAATCAAGTCTCTTACAATCATTAGTTATATTGCCGTACCGCTTGTTGCAGTTCTTGGAACAGTGGCAATGATCATGGCAGTAAGACAGGGGGATGGCACGATCATTGATCAGTTTGCTGTATCCAGTGGCTCTCTGAGTGTTATCGGCGGTGCAGGACTTGCAATTGGTTCTTTTGTATCAGGAGGAACTGCCACACCGAACTTTACACGATTTGCAAAAAATGGTAAACAGGGAACGATCGCAACAGTAGTTGCCTTCTTTATCGGAAACTCCCTGATGTTCTTCTTTGGAGCAATCTCTTATATTTTTGTTGGTGGAAATGATATTTTTGAAGTTATGATTCGTCTGAATCTGTTCTATCTTGCAATCCTGGTTCTGGGATTAAATATCTGGACAACCAATGACAATGCTCTGTATACAGCAGGACTTGGTCTTGCAAATATTTTCAATAAGAGAAAGAAACCCATGGTTCTGATCTCCGGTATTATCGGAACACTGCTTTCTGTATGGCTGTACTACAACTTCTGTGGATGGCTGAACATCCTGAACTGTACACTGCCGCCGGTTGGTATCATCCTGGTCATCTCTTATTTCATGAATAAAAAGGCTTACGATACAGATACCATTAAGATTGTAACAGTCAACTGGTTTGCAGTTGCCGGAGTTATTCTTGGTGCGATCGTGGCAAACGTAGTGACATGGGGAATTGCATCCATCAATGGTATGATTGTTGCAGCTCTGTGCTATGTAATCGGAGAAATGTACAAGAGAAAAAAATAAAAATTGTAATTATAAGAGAAATGAAAAAAGCCAGTCTTTTGACCGGCTTTTTTCATACTATTTCCGCAGTTTTGCTTCATCCAGCAAGTTTAATTTTTTTGCAGAAAGTACAAGTTCTGTTTGTAGAAATGCAAGATTGCAGGCTGTTAAAAATGCATCCATAAGTAACTCGATACTGATCACTAATGCAATTCCTGCAGAGGGGATTCCTAATTGTGCAAATAAAATGGTATAACAGGATAAACCTCCGCCGGGGATTGGCGGTGTTGCAATTGCCAGAATCGTACTGGTTATAATGGAGGTTATGATCCAGACGATGGTTATCTCTGTGCCAAAGCTCTGACCAATACATAGGGATACAATAAAAAACTGAATCGCCACACCTGGCATAAAAATGATTTGTCCGATAGAAACACCAAAGTTAATTAATTTTTTATCTATACCAAGTGTCTTGCAGCTTTCAATGTTGGTTCCAAAAGCGGCTGATGAGGAGGAAGTAGAAAGTGCGATTAAAAAGGTAGGAAGTAATTTTTTTATTAAAACTCCAGGCTTTACTTTACACTTCCAGCAGACCAGACCAATATAAAACATGAGAGTTATACTTGTAATGAGTGTAACTAAAATAATCTGTTTTATAAGACTGGATATATTTTTCAGGTTACCGGATAAAAACAGATTCATCATGCAGATAAATACAAACAGCGGGATAAGCTTGCTGATATAAGTCATAAGCAGCTGGATTAAAGTATTGAGCTGGGAAACTATTTTTGCCATCCCGGATACGGAATCTCCTAACACCAATGTACCTGCACCGCATATACATGCGAGAAAAATGATCTGCAGTGCATTTCCTGTCTGAAATGGAGAGATAATATTGCCTGGAATAATATTCAGTACCATTTGGTAAAGATCCATAATGGCGCTTCCTGAAACATGATTCTTTCCTGAGAAAGATATAAAAAGCCAGGAGACCATCAAACTGGCTGCGATCAGGACCAGAAAGGCAAAGGATGTGAACCGGATGATCAGACTTTTGCCAATTTTTCCAAAGGTTGCAGCATCTCCCATTTCATATATTCCGCAATATACAGCCAGGAAGATCATTGGACCTGAAATAAGAGTTAAAATGTTCATGAATGTATCAAATATTGGAGAAATAAACCAGGTCTGAACCATATTTCCTACGTCAGGCAGTCCAAAGGAAAGAACAGCTCCGCACAGGATGCCAAGAAGGATACTCAGTATCACCGGTTTTAACTGTCCGGATTGTTTTTTGGGCAGGGTTAGCTTGAGAAAATTCTTTCCATCTTCATAATGGTATTCAAGAAATAAGCCCAAAGTGGTCAGAAGAGAACTTCCATTACTGATGATGGATGTTAATTCATCCTGATATTCATTGGGATTTACAACTTTTCCTTCAGCAGATAAAAGAATATAGGTTCTGCCGAATTTAGAGCCACTGGTAAAGGTACAATTGGTGTTTTCTCCAAGTTCATGCATCCAGATTTCCATAACATTTTCAATACTTAATCGAAAACGTAAAATGTCTCTTGGATTAATTTTCATTTGTTGTAATAAATGAACGGTTAATTGACTGAACCGGTCAATTTCAGATGCATGGAGAAGAAATTTTTCTGTCGTTCTTTGCATTTGGTACTCCTTTTTGGTCTTATTCTTTATTAATTTCTGCGAATCCGGCAGCATCAATCTTTAAGTCTGTTTTTTCGCCTTTTTTCAGCTCTTTCCATTCAGAGAAAGCCATTTCATAGCGCTCTGTTTCGGTTTTGCCTTCCTTTTTCTCATAGGTAGCAGTCACGAAATAGTGTTCATCCTTTGTTCCTGTTCTCTGGTTGTCTTTCAGCTTTGGTTCCGGCCAGGCTGGATTCTGGTCCCTTCCGGAATTTTTCGCAGTGTCTACCACAGTCCACCGGTCTATTTCGTAGTAATATTTTGTAGCATATACCGGTTCTTGTCGATACACTGGTTTATCTGTGGTTTCTGTATAGGTTTCATCTTTGTATACAGGAACACTCTTGGTTTTCTCCTCAAAATACCCGTTTCCCAGGTCAACATGGGAGACTTCATCTTCATAATGGTCGATAACGCGGCGTGTTTTGGTTTCCGTAACTTTCTCATAGTGGTCTATGACTTGTTCGTATGACTTAATCTCATTTTTCGTGTATTGTAGCCGTGCGTCATCTGGCAGCTGCCAATCACTTTCGCTGTGTGTAACGATTTCTTCGATGTCGATGGTTCGTTCCCAGTCAAAGTCATCAATGGTTACATTTTTTACTTTCGGTGCCAGACAGGACATCATTCCGAAAATGATGACAGCAAAGATTCCCAGAAAGAGAAGAGCTCTTTTCATCAGTGATTTCTTCTTTTTTTCTTTTTTCTTTGGTGCACTTTTTGCAGTATTTTTCTGGTGCGTTTCTTTTTTCTCTTCTTTTTTGCGTTTCTTTTCTTCTTCCTGCTTCCGTATTTCGAAATAGTTTCTCTCAGAGTCTTCTTTTGTGGCTCCGCAGTTTTTGCAGATGTTCAGGTCGTCACTGTTAAGGCTGCCGCAAAAACTGCACTGCCAGTCTGGATTTCGGCTGATTTTGGCAGCCTTCTCTTCTGAAACATATTCGATTGCGTCCGGCATGTAGAATTTTGTGTTTTCATCCTGTGGATGTCCGCAAAGTGGACAGGTTTTCTGCCCGGCTTTGATTCTCTTATTGTCACAAAATGGACAATCCCAGAGTCCTTCGATTAATTTTCCCATACTTAATTCTCCTTTCCTGTCTATTATACATTTAATTTGACGAAAAGAACAGACTGATAATTAAGGAAGGGCATCGCATTTGCCGGATTCTGTGTTATAATAAAATAATTAATATGGTAAAAAATACTACAGAAGAGGAGCAAAAAGATGCTGTATATAGGAAATCACACAAGTTCATCCCGGGGATATGTTGCAATGGGAAAGCAGATGCTGGCAAATGGCGGTAACACATTTGCATTTTTTACCAGAAATCCAAGAGGAGGAAAAGCCAAAGAAATAGATTTTCAGGATGTGCAGGCATTTCTGCAGCTGGTAAAGGACAATCATTTTGGAAAGCTGGTAGCTCATGCACCCTACACTATGAACTGCTGTGCTGCCAAAGAAAATCTCAGAGATTTCGCCAGAGAAATCATGACAGATGATCTGAAACGTCTGGAAATGACACCGGGAAATTATTACAATTTTCATCCGGGCAGCCACGTAGGACAGGGCGCAGAAGTGGGAATCCGTAAAATTGCAGAAATTCTTAATGAAGTGCTGACAAAAGACCAGAGTACAATTGTACTTCTGGAAACTATGGCAGGAAAGGGGACGGAAGTAGGAAGAAATTTTGAAGAACTCCGTCAGATCATTGACCAGGTGGAATTAAAAGATAAATTAGGAGTTTGTCTGGATACCTGTCATGTCTGGGATGGTGGATATGATATTGTAAATGATCCTGACAGTGTATTTGCAGAATTTGACCGGGTCATAGGTCTGGACAGACTAAAGGCTATCCACCTGAATGACAGCATGAATCCACTTGGCAGCCATAAGGACCGTCATGCCAGAATCGGAGAGGGTCAAATAGGACTGGAAGCACTTGTTCGCGTGATCAATCATCCTGCCACAAAAGGAATTCCCTTTATTCTGGAAACACCCAATGATGATGAAGGATGGACTCATGAAATCGCCTTGCTCAGAGCAGAGTATAAAGGAAAATAAATAAGATAAAGAAAAGTAAAGATAAAAAATTTCTTGGAGGAAAAGGAGATGTTTATGAAAAAACGGAAACGGATTCTGTCAGTGATACTTACCATTGTAACATTGCTTCTGCTTGTGTTGGATATTCCTGTGGCAGCAGCCAAAACCAAAAAGGTAGACGTTTTGTTTACCCATGATACCCATTCCCATCTGGATAGCTTTTCAACTATTGTAGAAGGCCAGCAAAAAGAAGTTGGCGGATTTGCCAGACTGAAAACCCTGATGGATGAAAAGCGAAAAGAAAATCCGGATACTCTGGTGCTGGATGGAGGAGATTTTTCCATGGGTACACTGATCCAGACTGTATATGATACAGAGGCAGCGGAACTTCGGATGCTGGGGTATTTGGGGTATGATGTAACTACCTTTGGAAATCATGAATTCGACTACCGGTCAAAGGGGCTGGCAAATATGCTGAAGGCAGCTGTAAATTCCGGTGAGACACTGCCGGAGCTTGTAGTGTGTAATGTGGATTGGGAGGCTATGGAGAAAGAAGGCTTAAGTGATGGCCAGAAGCAGATCAAAGAAGCATTTGAAGCCTACGGTGTAAAGGATTATGTGGTGGTTCAAAAGGGGGATACGAAGATTGCAGTAGTTGGTGTCTTTGGAAAAGATGCCCTGGAATGTGCCCCTACTTGTGAACTGCTGTTTAAGGATCCGATAGAGTCAGTAAAGCAGACAGTAGCAGAGATTAAGAAAAATGAAAATGTGGATATGATCGCATGTGTGTCTCATGGCGGAACCTGGGAGGATGAGGATAAGTCTGAGGACGAAATCCTTGCAAAAAAGGTTCCTGAGCTGGATCTGATCATCAGTGGACATTCCCACACAGAGCTGAAGGAAGCAATTCAGCATGGGAATACCTATATTGTGTCCTGTGGTGAGTACGGACGAAATCTGGGATCGCTTTCCATGACACAGAAGCAGGACGGACGCTGGGAGATGACCTCCTACGAGCTGATTCCTGTGTCCGAAGAGATCAGGCCGGATCAGGCAACACAGAAACGGATTGATGAATTAATGGATACCGTAGACACCAATTATCTGACAGATTTTGGTTACACCAGGGATGAAGTTCTGGCTGAGAATGATGTTGAATTTAACAGCCTGGAAGAAATGGGTACAAAGCATGAAGAACTGAATCTTGGCGATATTATGTCTGATGCCTATGTATATGCTGTGGAACATTCAGAATATTTTGATGGAGATCCTGTAGATGTAGCAGTGGTTCCAAGCGGAACTGTCCGCGATACCTATACAAAGGGAAATATTACAGTAGAAGATGTCTACAATTCATTCTCTCTGGGAATCGGAAAAGACGGAGTAGCAGGATATCCTCTGATCAATGCCTATCTGACAGGAAAAGAATTGAAGCTGGTAGCAGAGGTGGATGCTTCTGTTTCAGACTTTATGACAACTGCAAGATTATATTGCAGCGGACTGAATTTTACATACAATCCTCATCGAATGATTCTGAACAAGGTGACGGACTGCTATCTGACCAGAGAGGACGGAGAACGGATCGAAATCCAGGATGATAAACTGTATCATGTTGTGACAGACCTGTACACCGGACAAATGCTTGGCTCTGTAATGAAAATGTCATATGGCCTGCTGTCTCTGGAACCAAAGGACAAGAATGGAAATCCTATTGAAAATCTGGAGGATCAGGCAATCATGGAGAATGGCAGGGAGCTGAAGGCATGGGATGCCATTGCAAGATATATGCAGTCCTTTGAAGATACAGACGGGGATGGAATTGCCAATGTACCGGAATATTATGCAGCCATACATAACCGTAAGGTTGTAGATGACAGTAAAAACATCCTGGATCTGGTGAAACATCCCAATAAATTCTCAGTAATCATAGTGCTGATTTGTTTGATCTTTATTGTAATCATTGTCGTTATTATCATTCTGATCCGGAAGCTTGTCCGCAGGAGAAAAAAGAAAAGAATATCATAAAACGTTATTGAGATGACTTATTCCAGGTATGCCATATATGGCATACCTTAGGTCTAAAAAGGAATATGTCAATATCCCCCCGCAGGGCTTACTGATGTCAGAATTGTCTG
>OLPO01000660.1_pt1 | contig 27295 bp, 38 predicted proteins | sample 1672831 | NCBI WGS metagenome assembly OLPO01 (sample SAMEA3136728, study PRJEB25190) | human gut metagenome
ATGTCTTCTGGCATTTAATTTGATTTTCTTAGTGTATTTAATGTGACGTTCTACAGTCTTCTGTTTCGCGGTCAGCGGTCTTCCTGTGTTCAGTGCCTGGTTGAGGTTCTGTGCGTGGTTGAACCCGTTTGAAGCGTAGCATGTAGGGTCGGTGTAGTTGTGGATGGCTTTCAGGGCTGCGCCTGTCTGCTTCTGTCTCTGTGCGGTCAGCATGCTGTTCTGCGCCGCTGGATCCATGGCCTTGAATTTCAGCTTCTGTGCTCCGCCTGTATTGCTCAGTCCGCCCTTCGGGCTTCTTCTTCCTCCGCTTCCCATCGTTCTCCTTTCTACGCTCCGTAGAGCCAGTTGTCATTCTTTATGAATTCATGCTCGACTCGTCCCTTGAGCCTGTCTTCCAGCATTTCTCTGTATGCCGTGCTTCCGGTTCGAACATATAAAAAGGTCGGGCTTAGGCGTTCTATAGCTGCGTCTAATCCTGACCAGAATAAAGGCCGCGCCTCCGGGTCTCGAAGCGGGCCGATTGTATTGATCCAGAGTACTGAATTCTCCGGGATTCCTTCAAAGCAGTATTCGTGGCTTTCTTCATTGCTGAATGAAAGGCTCGGGATCACTTTGATATTGTTTATCTGCGCGTACCGTGCAAACCAGTTGTTACGGTAGTGGTTGTATTCCTGCAGTGGCCGCGGCATGTCTGTATACATGCTGAAGTCCGGGCTTACGATGCCTCGGTACTTCTGAAGCATCGGGATGTACTTGTCCGGATCGTTCCAGATTCTTTCGAACTTGAAGTCCTGGATGTGGAAGTGTACCCACCTGTCCCAGTCGTCGTTCTTTGCGGCTAAATGAAAGGGAATCGTTTTAGCGATTCCCTCTGTTTCTTCTTTTGTGATTGGTTCTATGATCGGATAACCCTTTTCTGTGAATTCGAACTCAGTCTCGTCTGTCTTGAACCAGTTCAGGATATCCTGTCCGTTGTTGCTTGCGTTCTGTCTCATCTTAGCGCCTCTATGAATATTACGATTATCCTTGCTATCACTTCCGCGATACCCTTTTCGAGACCTTCGGTCGTCTGTTCCATGCTGTCGCGTATGATCTCCGGGATTCTGCATACGATTTCGTTAATCACTTTATCACCTCTACGATACCCTTCGCCAGTCTAGCTGCTTTCTGCATGAGGCTATTCTCCTCCAGATATTCCAGTCCGGCTAGTGTAATCTTTGTGTACCGGAGATCAGTCAAGGTTGGTTTTGTATCTCCGAGGTACTGTGTTTCCTGCGGTCCTTCTATGTATCCTGCGTGCAGGAGCTGGACGAGGATTGCATCTCTTGTATTCTTGTCTGTTCCCAGTCTTTCAGGTGCTATCCTTTGCTCGTCGAATTCATCAGCGCTCATGCTGTCGCGTAGATTTTTCAGGATTTTGTAGATAATCTTGTTAATTTCTGACATATGATTTTCCTCAAAAACAAAAGGACGGCTGACCGTCCTCCTTGTTGCTAGCTCCTAGCCTGGTGATGCTTACCCAGGATCCCTTTTGGCTCAGTGAGCGTGTGGACGCATCGTTCTTCCACCTCTAGGAGTTTGTACCCATAATCTACCATCATTTCTGCTTTTTGTAAACTACGACGTACCTTTTCGCTTTTATGTATTTTTCTAGTCGCTTTTCAGTCAGGTATTGCCCTGTGATAATGGAGTTTTTATATCCGACAGCGTCCGCATTGGTGCTTAATCTTACAACAATTCGCAGCTTTGAATTTGTGCTATCGAGTATAGCCCATCGGGTTCCTGGTTTTTTCGTATCCTCGATGACCATATCCGGTTTTGTAAGCAGTTCTTTAAGATTAGCCATGATTTCATCGTACGCTTCAGGGTGCCTGCTTTTTATGTGTTCTTCGCGTTCTTTCATCAGAACCACTTTTGTCGTTTGCAGATTATCTGCTGCAAAAATTGCAGGATCAAGATCTCCGATATCCTTTTGCTCCGCAGGGGCGCTGATGAGCTTGGTCTGCTGTGTCTGTGACTTAACTGGTGCCTTTGTGGACGGTTTCCTTTCGTTTTGCGCGCTCCATGCCTTTTCTGCTGAGTAGTCGCGCTTCAGGAATCCGTTTGAACTCTTGATCAGATCATTGATCTTTTCTTTGTAGTAGCTCTTCCACTTCCTTGCTTCTGTGGTGTCCTGGCCTCCGGCCTTGAGTACCTTCTCTTCTCTGTCCCACTTGCGCATCTTGCGTTCAAGGGCTCTCTGCTGCTGCTCCATCTGATAGAACTGTTCGTTCTTTGTTTCGTCGATGTGGTAGTAGGTCTGCTCGTCTCCTTCTCCGAAGAACGGATAGAACTGATGCCTGCAGTTGTAGCCGCCCAGGCCTGTTGCTGTTCCGTAGCCGGTAGCCTCGTAGAAGTTCTCGTAGTTTCCTGCTGGATGGTTTCTCCAGTAGATCTTGCCCTGCCATACGGCATGGCTTGGTCGTGCTCCCAGGTGACTTGAAACTTCCACCAGGTTGATGTCCATATCGTCCAGCATGTCCTCTTCGCATTTCAGTGCGTTCTGTGCCACGCTGGTTCTTACAGCAACCCTTACGGCCGCCTCTACGCTTCGCTTGGCTCCTGTCGGGTATGTGACTTCTCCCAGCCCTTCCTTGGCCAGCTTTCTGATGGCGTTGGTCACCGCCTGGTCATAGCTGTACGCTCCACTTGCCACCTGAAGGTATGCCTGGTCGTACAGATTCATCATCTGAGCTGTGGCCAGCTGTCCTGTCGTTCGTGTAAGGTTGGATAGCTCGTTCTTGGCTATGTTGGTACTCTTCTCGATCTGTCTTCCAAAGGACAGCCCGCTGGTATCGTACCCGTGCTTCTCCAGCTGCACGATCGTATCGCGTGTGCTCTTGTAGGTGCTCTCGTTCATCAGCTTTTCTACTTCTGATTCACTTGTGTTCAGTACCTTTGCCAGCGCCCTGTTGATGTACTCCTGCTGGAGCGACAGTTCCCTCAGCTTTGCGTTCAGGTATTCTGTCGTGCTTGTCATGCTTCCTGCGTGCGCTATCCTCTGCGCCATATCGACCAGGATCTCTGTGACCAGCTTCTGGTATTCACCTTCGATCCCGTCTGTGCATTTCTGCAGATAACTTGGTGTCAGTGCCATACGTCAGCCTTCTAGTCGTCTACACCGCCCGAATTGGCCCCATTTGGGCCCGAATTCGCGCCATTCTGGTCTCCCGGGTTGAATTGTCCGGCCAGCGTCTGCTGTTGCGCAGCGGCCGTTTCTCCGGTCATTTTACGGGCCGTTTCTTCGTCTTCTCCGTCGTACTTTACACGGTACTCCCATTTCTGTCGGATTCCGGCAGCGATTTCCTGCATGAATCTCATTCTTTCGGCCTCTTCGTCCGCGAACATCGTATCATCAAACTGAATTGTGATACGTGCGTCCACGTCCAGCGGCTGGTGGAGCTTCTCCCTGCCCAGGATGAGCGCTGCTCTTGTCAGATCCTTCAGTGCCTCCTGGATGGCGATTCTCTGCTTCCAGACGGATTCTGTCAGATCCTTGTTGCTGGCTTTGACCTGCGTTGCTGTGGTCATGTTTGCCTGGTTGAACTGGTAGCGGTTCTGCCCCAGTCCTACCTTGGCGCTCAAGAGGTTCAGATTGAACTGCACGTTCTCCTTGTTCTCGTCCACTCTGAGACTCGGATTGTACTCGTTAAAGAATTTAGGATCTCCAGGGAGTGCTTCTCCTGTGGTCACGTAGAGCGACTTCTCCAGCGTTGCTCCGATGTCCGGTTCCTGCTGGACGACTCTGTCCTGTCCATTCTCGTCCTTTGCGTAAGTCTTGGGCTTGAGCTGGACGGCTGCCTGGTCCATGAAGACGCGCTTCTTGCCCAGCAGCGTATCCATGAACATGTTGTCGTAGCTCAGATCGCACAGCTGCAGGTTGTCTATCGCATTTGCGTAGATGCTGGCTCCCAGCGGTACGTCTGCGATGTTGTTTTCAATGTTCGGCTTCATGATCACGAACGGTTTACATGGCAGTACGTAGGATTCCACTTCTCCGTGCGGTCCTGGTACTTCCTCGTATCCTCCGCCTCTGTTCACTCTGTAGAAGTGGTTCGTGATGAGGTATTCTCCGTCGTCATTCAGCTTTTTGAAGATCTGAACATAGAGGTGCTCCTGGCCGTCCTGCGTGTAGTTGCTGGCCAGCGCTACATCTGTGATGTCTTCATCGTCGTATGTCAGCGGTACGATCATCTGTGCGTCCTTGATGACCTTCAGCTCGAGTCCTTCTCCTGCAAGTTCTCCGCCCTGTTCTGTTGCTCCTGTCAGCTGCCAGTAAAAGCAGACGGTTCCCTGTGCGAATTCTCTTTCAACAGCCTTATTGCCCTTGACCCAGAATCCTGTCTTTCCCAGGATGCCTCCGTTCTGCTCATCGGTGTCTCCTGTCAGCCATTTCTGTGTTTTGTTGGTGTCGTGTTCTCCGCACTCTATCAGGATGCGTGTCTTGTCGTTGAGCAGAAGGTTAGCCCAGTCCTCGCAGAGCTTCTTTGCCATGCGCATCTGTTTTCTCTTTACCTGGGCTCCGTTGTCCTGCACGTCCCTGATCCAGTAGTTGTGGAATTCCGGGACGTATCCTCTCCACCAGTCTTCCCACAGATGAATGTCCGTGTAGTACTGCTGGATGTTATCACTGACCGGGTATCCCAGGTCGCTTAAAATTGTGAAAAGTAGTTTCATCATTCCCTCCTGCCTGTGATCACGGTCATGAATGTCGACCATGAGTAAAAGTGGGCATCGAAGGTATCGATGTCCGTCGTGAAGTCATCGAGGATCTTGTCCTCTTTTGACTTGCTGTCGTACAAAGCCGTGCTCAGTGCTTCTACCACCATAGGCACGGCCTGAAATTTCATTTTGTGTCTGTTCAGCATCATGTTGTATGTCAGGATTCTTGTCTTTCCTTCGACCTTCTTGCAGTCAGCCACCTGTGTCGAGAATCCTGCGTTTCTCACTGCGGCTCTGATGCTGTTCAGGATGACCTGTTCTGCGTTGTCCACGAAAACATAGGCCACGTAGTAGCCCTGCTGCTCCAGGCTTCCCAGGAGCGCTACTGTCTCCTGGCACAGTCTTTCTGCGTCTATCGTGCCTTTGCTGTGAACGATCTTTCTTTCTGCAAATGTTACGATTTCGCTCCAGTCCATTGTGATTCCTGTAGCCACCAGCGTGCTGTGGGATTTCGTTCCGCCGATATCCAGGCCGATGTTGATGCGTCCGAACAGCGGCAGTTCTCCCTTGACTTCCCATTCGCTCGGGTTGTCTGCAAACTGAGGGAAGAGCAGACCTTCTGCGTTGCACCACTCTCCCAGGATGTATCGGTTGTAGTAGACCGTGCCCCTGTATTCGTTCTTCAGGTTCTCCACGAAGTCCGGCGATAGAAATGGATTGTCATCGATGCAGTAGTGCTGCTGGAAGATGTCCGCATCGCTCTGCAGGAACTTGTGAAACCAGTGGTTCTTGTTGTCCGGGTTGCACGTTCCGTCAAAGCATGAGTATGGCTTGTCTAAACGTGATTTGAGCATGTTGAAGACTTCTTCGTTCCATGTCACCACTTCGTCTCCGTAGCAGTACTTGAGGCTGGATCCACGGATCTTGTCTACCTGTGTGATTTTGTCTGCGCCCAGCGCGTAGCATTTCTCTCCGAAGAGGTCGACCGTGTTGTCTGGTCGGATGCCTCCCACCAGTCTTGCTCCGTACATGTTTCTCATCGGCGCAAGCACGTTTCTTTCAAGTGTGGACTTGGTGTTGCCCATCAGAAGTACCAGGCCGTCCTTTCCTGCAACGGCTCGGATGCGCTTCGGGATGATGTAGTAGTCCAGCCAGGTCTTGCCTGATCTGGTGGCTCCCGTCTTGACGTTCCATCGGTGTGGCTTGGTTGTCCAGAATTCCTTCTGCTTCTCACTTAGTTCCATTGTCGTCCTCAGCCAGCCTGTCGATTCCCTTCAGCAGTTCATCGAGCTTTGTCAGTTCTGACTTTCCGCCGTTGGTCTGTTCCGTCAGTGCCTTTGCCTGTGCGTTCATCAGGTTCGTTTTTGCTCTGTCCAGCTTGGACTGCGGCTGCTGGCCTGTAAGGTCTCGGATGTATTCCGCTGCTCTTACGTCGCCTTTGATGGCCTTGTTGAACATGGCCACTGCCATCAGCATCTCGTTTGTCATCTGGTCTTCCGGGATGCCCAGGTCTGCCAGCTTGGCTTTGTTTCTGTCTCCTGGCTCCAGCGCAAGGATGACCTTCAGGCTGTCCTTCAGGTGCTTCTTCTTTGCGATGACCTTCTGTGCGGCAATTCCTCCGCGTCGTCCCATCTCTGCTGCTGTTTCCTTTGTGAACGGCTTTGTAAGGTTCGCGAGCTGTCTCTTCTTTCCTTCGCTCATCTCAGCCATTAGCAAGCACCGCCTTCTCTCCTGTCTGCTGTTCCCAGCGGTCTATGATGACGTCCGCGTAGCGCGGGTCGTATTCCATCATGAAGCATTTTCTGTTCAGCTGCTCGCACGCGATGAGCGTTGAGCCTGAACCTCCGAACAGATCGAGCACGTTCTCGCGTGTTCTGCTGCTGTTCTTTACGAGCCTTGCTATCAGCTTGATCGGCTTCATCGTCGGAGGCAGGTCGTTCTTGGCCGGCTTCTTCTCGTTGATCACCGTAACGTCCGGATATGTCTCCAGGATTCTCTGTACCAGCGCCTTCAGCTCGTCCTTCTTCAAGGCATCGAGGTCCAGCTCGTCATCGTCGATTACTGTCGTCAGGGCTCTGTTGTTGATGAAGTAGTGGCTTGCGCCGTCCTTCCATCCGTAGAGGCATGGTTCGTGCTTCCACTGGTAGTCCTGTCTTCCGAGCACCAGGCTGTTCTTGTTCCAGATCAGCTGCTCTCTGACTTCCAGGCCTGCGTTGTTCAGGGACTGCTCAAAGTCCAGGTGTGTACGGCTTGCGTACCAGATATAAAAAGCGCCGCCTGCCTTCAGGTGGTCGCTCAGGTTTTCAAATGCTGCAGTCAGGAACTCCTGGAAGTTCGCGCTGTCCATGTCGTCGTTCTCGATGGTCATGCCCTGGCTGTTCTCGATGGCTACGTTGTATGGCGGATCAGTTACCACCAGGTCCATCGTGTTTCCATCGCACAGTTCTTCCACGTCCTGTCTGCTTGTGCTGTCTCCAATCATGAGACGGTGGTCGCCAAGCCTCCAGATCTGGCCTCTCTTTGTCATCGGCTCTGTCGGGATGTCCGGCTCGTAGTTGTCCTCGACTGCTTCTGCCGTGTCTACCTCATCCTGTACAAATCCGAAGTCGGACATGTCTATGTCCAGGCCGTCCGGCTCCTGCAGTTCCTCGTCTAAAAGGTCGAAGTCCCACTCTGAGGCTTCAGCGACCTTGTTGTCTGCCAGGCGGTAGGCCTTCACCTGTGCTGGTGTGAGATCATCTGCCATGATGCACGGGATTCTCTCCAGCCCCAGCTCCCTGGCTGCCTTCCATCTCGTGTGTCCTGCAATGATGACATTGTTCCTGTCGATCACGATCGGCTGCTTGAAGCCGAACTCGCGGATGGAGTTTGCTACCAGGTCTACTGCCTGGTCGTTGATTCTCGGGTTCTTATCGTAGGGCACCAGTTCACCTGGTGTCATGTATTTGATGTTCATTAGTGTCGGTGTCCTTTCTTTCTTCCTGGGCCAGGAGGTTTTTATGATTACAGCATTGACGTTCAACAAAAGGGAGAATTTCCTCCTGGCATGCAAAAAAGGACAGGCCTTCGAGAGGAAGTGTAAGAACCCTCGTATCAGCTTGTCCTTTTTTGACTTTTAAATAATAGCACGGTTTTTTGGTACACCGGGGGTACTTTTCATCCCAGGGCTTCAATTCTCGACTTCAGGTGCTTCCACAGTCCCTTCTTCGTGTAGCCGTACTTGGCTGCTGTCTGCTCGTAGTTCTGCTGTAAAAGGTAGACATCCATCAGTGCCTCTCTGTCCGGCTGGTCCAGGTTTTCAATCCACCCGCACTCCTGAATCAGCCATGCCAGCATCCTTGCCTCTTTTTCTTTTGCCTCTACGGCTTCGATCAGGGCCACAGGCGAGGCATTCGGGTCGTGCTGGTAGTGTGGAAGGGGTAGCGGCGATCTGGCCTGCTGCGGGCTCAGGACGGGGCCGGATCGGGCGAGCCCGGTCATCTGGTGCCTCAGCACCTCGATGTCCTGGTTGACCCGTATCAGTCTGCGGTTGTAGTAGACCGTCCCTCTCAGCTGCTGGATTGATTCTCTGTAGTCCATCTCGTTACCTCCTCAGGGCTTCTATCAGTGCCTTCTGTGTCACGTCCTTTGTTTCCAGTGCCCGCGCCTCGTCTTCGTCTATCGTTCCTTCGGCCATGATCCGGTAGATGGTCACGGGCTGTGTCTGGCCTTGTCTGTAGATGCGTGCGTTTGCCTGCTGGTAAAGTTCCAGGTTCCAGTTCGGCAGGCTGTACCAGATTGCGATGTGCCCGCCCTGCTGGAGGTTCAGCCCGTGACCTGCGCTTGCCGGGTGCACCAGGAGCACCTCGATTTCTCCCAGGTTCCAGTCTGTGATGTCCTTTGCTGTCGTCAGTGCTCTTGCCTTGTGGTCCTTCTGCAGGTGTGCGAGGAGTCGATCCTTCTCGTGCTGGAACCAGTAGAACACGATCACCGGGTTCCCGTTGGCTGCTTCTATCAGGTCGTCGAGTGCATCCAGCTTCGTGCTGTGGAGGCATTTCGTGCCCTCTGCGCGGCCGTTCATGTTTTCCCTGGTGTACACCTCTCCCGAGGTGATCTGCTTCAGCTGGGCGCACAGGACGCCCGCATTTGCGGCCATCACCTGCTCGTCGTCTATGCTTAGGATTTTCTCGCGTTTGAAAGCGTGGTATCTGTTCATCACTTCCTTCGGCAGTCTGACCTTGTAATCCAGATATTTCACCGGTGGAAGTTCTGCGCAGTCCTTCTGGTCCAGGCTCATGCAGATGTCTCCGATTGCCTCGTAGATCCTTCTGTCTGCTCCTGGCTGCACGAGCCATTCGTACACGATGTAGCCGTTCCTTCTTCCCGGCTGCAGGTAGTTTTCTCTGAATATCGTCAGTGTCCTGCCCAGTCTCTTGCCTCTGTCCATCAGGTACACCTGGCTCCAGAGGTCAGGGATTCCTCTCGGGGCCGGGGTTCCTGTCAGTCCGATGAATCTGTTCACCCTCGGCATCACTCTCCGCAGTGCCTTGAATCGCTGGCTTCTCGGGTTCTTGAACGTTGACAGCTCGTCGATCACCACCATGTCAAAGCTGAATTCTGAGGTCTCGTCAATCAGCCAGCAGACGTTCTCCTTGCCTATGAGGAAGATGTCCGCATCCTTCTCGAGTGCCTTCCTTCTCTGCTTCGGGGTTCCGGCAACTACCGAGTAGGTCATGTCTCTTGTGTGGTCCCACTTCTGTATCTCGTCCGGCCAGGTGCTCTGTATGACTCTGACGGGTCCAATGATCAGAACTCTCTGAATCAGTCCAAGGAGCAGCAGGTCCTGGATGATGGTCAGCGTGGTCACTGTCTTTCCTGCTCCCATCGGCAGGAAGAGTCCGCATCGGTCATTGTCGAGTGCGAACTCTATCGCCTTTCTCTGATAGGCGTGCGGTTCAAAACTCGTCATAGTTGTTCATGTTCGGGCATCTGGCGTATGTCTTCAGCTCGTTTACGAACTGGTCGACCTGCTCCTTGCTTGAAAGCACGTATATGAATGCGCCCTCTTTCTTCATCTGCCGGAAGACTGTCACCTGCAGGGGTCTTGGCTTCTCTCCTGGTCTTTTGAGCTCGACGAACATCGTTCGTCCCTCGTGAATGATGATCCTGTCTGGAACTCCTGCGGTTCCCGGGGATGTGAACTTGAGGCACAGCCCTCCGATCAGTCCGATTCTGCTGTGGAGATGTCTTTCTACCTGGCTCTCGATCATTTTCTGTCTCCGTAGAATGACTTCATTGTCTGCTCGAACTTCTTTGCGCATTCCGGGCACAGGTCTCGGCGGTCTTCTGTTCTTACCCATCCTTCCGGAAGGTCTTCGTAGCGGTCCGGTAAGTGGATACCATTCACTACGCTTGATGATCCTTCTGGATCCTGCTTTACTGTGATTGCTGTGTGGCATCTGTCGCATTCGACATATAATCTTTTCTCTCTCATATTGTTCTCCTTTTTCTCTTAGAGTCCCAGCTCTTCTGGTGTGTATCTCTTTTCAAGTTTCATTCCCTTGTACATCCTGCCCTTTTTAAAGCTCGGGAAATGCATACCGTCGTCTTTAAAAAGTATCAAAATATATTCTTCCCCGGTGTAGGTTTCTAACTTTTCAATTGCTATAACTTCTTTTCTGAAGGGTCTGATTACTTCGCTGAGGTATTTCTTCTCTACCTTGTCGAGGAGTTTCTGCTTGTACTCCTGTGCCCTCCATTCCAGGATACTGTTCGTGTAGTTCACGCTGATGGTCTTGATCTCTGGATCGATATAGTTCTGAATATTGAAGAAAATCATGCTGGGGTCTTTGTAGCGCTCCTTCAGGATCCTCTTCAGTCTTTCCTTGTAATGCTCCAGGTTGGTTTCTTTTTCCATGTCATTGTTCCTCCTCTTATTTCATGGTCCATTTTAGGAACATCAGCCACGCTGCCATAATTACCAGTATCGTGATGTCGTTTGTTGTCATTTCGTGTATTCCTTTCCTTGTGTTTTTCGTGATGCAAACAGGGCAACGGTGGAACGCTCGCGCGCGTATATGCGTATATGCGTGTATATATGCGTGCGTATATGCGTTTTTTCTATGTATTTCATTAAGTTATAGAATTACTGTTGTCACTGTTGTCTGTGGCTGTTTTAGCCTTTATTTATGCGGATTTTTTCCGACAACGGTTTCAACTTTTAGCTGTTGTTTGAGTGTTGTCGCCGTTGTCGCGTCACTGTTGTCACTGTTGTCACTGTTGTCGGATTATCCTTGAATCTGTTGTCGGCTTTAAGTAGGCCCTCTGGCACCCGTACAGAGCTCCAAATTTCAGGGGATTCTTGCTCCGATCCCATCCGATCCTTGTCATGATGGCCTTCATTTCTCGCTGGTCCTGGTTGCTGAAGCTCAGCTTGCTTCCATCGAATACCTCGCACCAGATTTCCAGCAGACACACCCTGTCTCTTTCCACGGTGCCCTGGTTGTCCGGGTTCTCCAGCCATGACTTCCTCTCGAACAGGGTCATGTCCTTCCATCCTTCCGGCAGCTTTCTTTCCAGGTAGTCCCGCACCAGGTCCTCTCTTACGGAGTGGTATGTATGATCGTCCTGGATCCTTGTGGCTGTCTCTGTCAGTTCTCTGTCCAGGTACAGCGGTTCCTTGTCTTTGTATCTCTGCACTGCTTCCGCCCAGATCTGATCACGCTCCTGCGGCAGCTCGTCAAAGATGTTTTTTGTTGCTGCTGTCGCGTCTGTCTGTATAGGCAGGAATCTTCTGTTTCCTGTAAAGTCCCGCAGGAACTCGTCGTCGTTTGTCGTGCCTACAAATACGCACTGTCTTGGATTGTCTGTCACTCTTCTTGCGTACGCCTTGCGGTAGCGGTCGTCTCTCTTTGAGATGAACTGCTTCATCGATTCGATGTCTGATTTCTTCGCTGCGGAAAGTTCCGCCCATTCGACGATCCATGATCCGTGCAGTGCCTCGTAGCCTTCCTTGCCCTGGATGCTTGTAATGGAATCACTGAACCACTCGCCTCCCATGATGCTCAGCATGTGGCTCTTTCCTATGCCCTGCTTGCCTATGAGTACCGGCATGCAGTCAAACTTGCACCCTGGCTCGAATACGCGCGCCACGGCTGCTGTGAATGTCTTTCTTGCCACTGCTCTTGTGTAGGGGCTGTCTTCTGCTCCCAGGTAGTCAATGAATAGCGTGTCCAGTCTCTCCTGCCCGTCCCACTTCAATGCTGCCAGGTAGTTCCGTACCGGGTGAAAGCTGTTTTTCTCGTGTACGAATGCGATGGCGTCGTCCACTTTGCCCTTGGCCACGATCCTGTATACCTTCTCCAGGTAGTAGCGCAGTCCGGCATCGTCCGTGTCGTCCCAGGTGTTATTGTCGCAGTAGCCCCACCATGGCAGACTTCCAACCTTGACAGGCTTCTGCTGGAACAGGTCGGTTCCGCCGACGCTGTCCTTCAGCTTTCTGTCATGTGTCATGATCTGCACGATGTTGTCTGTCGTGGCCATGAGGTTGCCCTTCTTGTCCATCTCCAGTGCTTCCATCCATGCATCATCGTCTTGCGTGTCATTTTCAGTGTCCTGTTGCGAGTTTTTCGCATCTGCACCACTGATTTCGTCACCCCAGGCGTCTTTTGCCTCCTGTGCCTTCTCTTTTGCCAGCTGTTCCTTTGTTGCCGTGTCACGGCTTGCAAGGTCCAGCATCTTCTTCTGGCTGTCAGGGTCGTCCCTGAACAGGTGCACTCTTACCAGGTCGAACGCGTTGCACAGCTGCTGGCTTGCAGGGTCCGTGCTGTGGTTCGAGTATGCGAATCTGTCATCATAGATCACCAGGCCTCCGGCCGTGCTTCCCTTGGCGTAGGTCCAGCGGTTCTCGCTGGCCGTCGGAATGTATTCCTCCGGGATGAATTTTTCTATTGCTTCCTGGATGGTGTAGGTTCTGCAGAATGCTCCGATCCATCCCTGCTTTGTCAGCGGGTCTTCCTGCTTCTTTCCCAGGTGTGCCCGGATGTCCGTCTCTCGTGATGATCTTGGCCATGTGCTGATGTCGTGCCAGTCTCTGTAGGAGGCCAGCACCTCATCGGCGCACAGTGTCTCTCCGTCCTTCTGTATGAAGACGTATTCTCCGTCGCTGCTGGTACTTGGCCAGAACATCATTCTTGACGGCTGGTATGTTGTGTCGTCGAAGTCATCCAGGCCGATAAATTCTGCCGTACGGCGCGCTATGGCCTCGTATTCTTCCGGCGTGACCTCTCTGTCCAGCGGGATGATCCATCGGTATTTCGGTGTGTTCCGGCTGTGCTTGTGGGTGCTGTAGATGCAGCATCTGTACGGGTAGAGCAGGTCGATCATGTCGGTGAAGTCCTTCTTTGCGAAGTCTGCATCCAGCGTGACCATTGATCTGCATACGACGTTCTGGTTCAGTCTTCTGCCGTCCCTCAGCTCGCCGGCCACGAATCCGCCGACATCCTTGATGTCAGCCTGCCGGTCCTTTGTCTTTTTCTTGTATTCCTCCAGGGTCTCTTTTGTGCGGGTCGTGTGTTCCAGCTTGGCCAGAATCTGTTCCCACGTGACTTCCCTGTTCAGGTAGGTCTTCTGAGTCCTGTTCTTGCAGGTAGCTATTTTCATATCTCTAGTCCTTCTTGTAGTAATCGCTCTGGAAGCCATCGGCCGTCAGTACGATGTCCGGCGCCCAGGCTGGCGGTGTGGCCATGATCTCCTTGAGCCTTGCCAGTCTTGCGTCTGCCTCGTCCTCTGGTACTTCGCAGATGACTTCATCGTGTACGTGCATCACCGGCCGGAAGTTCTCCGCTTCCAGCGTGGCCAGCGTGTCGCACAGGCAGTCCCTGGCGATGCTCTGCACCACGTTCTCGGTCAGCTTTCCGCCCCAGGTGGTGATGCGCGTCCACTGTCTTGTGGTCTGGTTCAGTCCCATGTATGAGATCTGCCCGTCCATGATCACCGGCTGGACGTATGCGATGCTGCGTCCGTTCGGCAGCCTGATGAACAGTACATCGCCATTCCTGTAGACGGCCATGTTGCGGTCCAGTCTCGCGGGGATGCCCTGGATTGCCATTCGTACGGCATCGTCCAGCTTCGACCAGTACTTCTTGATGTGCGGGCTGGCCTTGCGCCACTTCTGCACGATGTCTGTCATTTCTTCCTCTGTCAGTCCCATGGATTCTCCTCCCATGGCCCTGAGGGCATTGACGCCGCCTCCGTAGCCCAGGGCGAGTTCTGCGATCTTTCCCTTCTGTCTGAGATGTCCGTTCACGCCGTGCTTTACAACAGGCACACCGAACATCTGCGATGCGCTGGCGCAGTAGATGTCCTTGCCTTCCTTGAAGGCTTTCTGGCGCCAGGTCTCCCGCGTCAGCCAGGCTGTCACTCTTGCCTCGATGGCCGAGTAGTCTGCAACTACGAACCTGCAGCCTTCTCCTGGTACGATGGCAGTTCTGATCAGCGTGCTAAATACGTCGTTAAGGCTTCCGTACAGAAGCTGTGCCATTTCCCATTTCTCTTCCTTGACCAGTTCCCTGGCGCCGTCGAAGTCATCGAATGTGTTTCTCGGGAAGTTCTGCGGCTGGATCAGTCTGCCTGCAAAGCGTCCGGTTCTGCCTCCATAGAACTGGAAGCACCCGCGGACTCTGTTGTCCCTGCATGCGCTGCGCTGGAAGCAGTCATACTTCTTCACGCTGGTCTTGCCGAGCTCCTGTCTGATTTCCAGGGCACGCCTTGTCTGTGGTGTGATGTCATTCTTCAGCAGCTCAGTTACCGCTGTCTTGTTCAGGCTTTCTATTGCATGACCTTCCTGCCGTTCGATCCAGCTCTTCAGCTGTGCGAGGCTGTTCGGATTCTCCAGGTGTGTCAGGTCATGTGCTTCTTCCTGCAGCTGTGCTGTCAGTACCTCGTGCTCCATGAGCACCTTGCCTACAAGATCAGCGTCGATGCCGATGCCTCTGTCATTGATGTGCTGGTCAACCTGCCAGTTCTTCCATTCCTGGTCGGGTACGGGACAGATGCGGTTGAGCTTTTCAAATATGTATTTCTCTGTGACTACGTCCTGTCTGTTGTACTCTACGAATGTTTCCCACTTGTCAGGTGCATCCGCTGCTGTGTTCCTTGTCCTTCCATGGTTGCTTACGGTAGGCTTGCAGGGCTTGCAGAAATACTGAACCAGGCGCTTTCCTGCGGCCATCTTCTTCTTGTCTTCCGGCAGTCCCAGGGCATTGCCAAGCTGCGCCAGGCTGTTTGGGTAGCCCAGTTCTGCAGCCATGATCATTGTGTCCTGCCACTGTTCAGGTGGTAGAAAATCCAGAGGCTCCCGTGCATCTGGACTTCTGTATGTATTGATAATTGTCTGTGGTAGCTTTCTGATGTATACGCTCAGGCAGGTTCTTTCGAATGCTGCGTTATGCGCAACCTTGATAATGCGTGGATCCATGAGCAGTTTCACAAATCCAGAGTCGTACAGCGTCTCCGGTGTCGGATGCTCGATTACCTTTACGGGTCCGTCGTCAGAGGCATACCCGAAGAGGAGGATTTCGAAGTCCTCGCTCTCCGCGTATTTGTATGCTCCGCATTCTTTCAAATTGACGCTGGAGTATGTCTCCAGGTCAATATGCAGGTACCTCGGCTTCCTAGAGAAGGTCACCATAGTCGTCTCCCAGGCTGTCTGTTACGGCCTGTTCGATTTCATCTTTCCAGTCTGCTACTGAGGCTTTGAATCCGCTTAGGCTGTCTCCGTCCTTAATTTTGCATAGGGAATTAAGCCCGCAGGCGATGCCTTTCTTGGCCTTGCTGTATGGGTAGAAATTAAAGAGTACCTTTGCATAGCATCCGCTGTACACAATCTCTGCGATTTCTTCGGGTTCTAGCTTTCTTTCTCCCTTCTCTACTGCCATGATCAGTGGTGGTGTGGCGGATTTTGCTGTAAGGATCCAGCTGTTTTTGTATTCTGGGCTTTCGGCGTAGCGTTCGTCCTGATCCCCGTCGATCAGGAGTCCTTCTCCTCCTGGCGCTCTTAGTAGAGGCGTAACTCTAGTTTTGAAGCTCTGACCGAATTTCTCCACGCCATGTTTTACGGCCTCCTCGTAGCTCTTTTTGATCTGGTCGATGGTATTCTTATCATCTTTGCTGATGATCATTCCAGTGCTGTATTTTGGTGTGTTGCCCTCTTCAAAGGCGTATGGTTTGTCCAAGTGTACATATGTGAGTCTTACTAGTCCTGTTCTTACGTTAGTCATGCTTTCTTTTCCTCCTTAAGCATTAAATATTTCTTTTTTGTCAGCCTGTGCAGCTGTCTGATTTTGTCCGCCCTGTAGCGGTTGTTCTTCAGCCCCTGGATTTCTATGTTGAGCTGTCTGATCTTCTGGCTCAGTTCCCTGATTTCATCGCTCATCCTTCTGTGCCTGCTCGATCAGTTCCGTCGTCTGTACTAAGTTGTCCGCAAATTCATCAACTTCCGTCTTGAAGTATTTAATATCTTCGTGGAGATCCTTTACTGCCAGTGTCAGTTCATCACTGAGTTTTTTCAGATCTTCGTAAAAATACTTTGACGTTTCTTTCATTTGCTGGAGCGTCTCCTCCGTGTACTGACAGCATTCATATGCATCATTGAGTGCTGTTTCTCTGTCTCTTGTTACATCTGTGTGGTAGTCTTTCATTTCATTCTCTCCTGAAGCTCCAGCAGCATCTCAAGTGCTTTGATAATTGCTGCCTCCTGCTTCTCTGCTACGCTTCTCCAGCTTACGCAGTCGCAGTCGAGCACATCGTCCAGGGTCTTGTAGATGTCTGCGGCCAGCTCCTGCTTTGTCAGACTGTCTGTCATTTGAATTCCTCCCCGAAGGCCTCGAATGCCGAGGCTTCTCTGATATCTGGTCTCTTGTCGCTCTCCGGTACCAGCGTCGGAGCTCCTGGCGGTTTGATCAGTGTGTCGCCCAGGATCTTTGGAAGTTCATTCTTTCCTGTCAGCTTCTGAAGCTCTGTGATTGTCTTCAGCTTTGTCTCAGTGATGTCCGTGTACTGGTATCCGGCTGTCTGCAGTTTCTTCATGGCTTCCAGGTCATCAGTGATCTTGCGTCTGGACGTTCCCTCTACTACCTTGTAGCCTCTGTACTTTGTTCCGCTCAGGGCCTGTTCCAGGGCGTATTCCTGCAGGTCTTTGGCCCATGCGGTCATTTCCTTCAGCCTTGGAAGAAGATCGGCGATTTCGTCGTCTTTCAAAAGCATTCCGTTAAGCATTTTGTTCTTCTCGGCTACTTCTTCCTGCATCTGCGCTCTTGCTCTGCAGTTTGCCTTGACTTTGCAGAATCTGCACCACCCTCCAGGCATCTGCATTCCTTCTCCGGCGTAGGCCATCTTTGCCATTGGCCGTACTGTCCCTTCCAGCCATTTTTCCAGGTTTTCCACGGTCGTCGTGTATGAATCAAAGTGGTCGATGCGTGGCTGGTAGATGTGAACTGTGATGTTTCTGAATCCGTACAGAGGTTCGTAGATGTTCATCGTCCCTGCTGCATAGAGTAATAATTGAGAGTTGTGATATGCATTTACCGGTACTCCCTCTCCATACTTGAAGTCGATAACATGCAGCGTGTCTGTGCTTACGACTACAGCGTCGCTGGTTCCGAATCCCTCGGGTATCCATTTAGAAAGGTCAACCTCTACCTCTACGAACAGCTGCGCGCATGGATCTTTCTTCTTTTCTGCGTTCAGTACCTCAATTACGTAGTTCCTGTAGTTCGTGGTCGCCTCGTCCATCTCTCCGTCGGGGCACTTCACCTTCTTTCTCGGATGGCCCTCCAAGTAGTTTGTCAGCTTCTCCTCGGCCTTGGAGTGTGCCAGAGTGCCCTCTGCAGCGTATGCAGAGGCTTTCTCCGGTATCGTTTCTTCCAGTCTTGCCGATGGAGTGCAGCAGAGCCACCTCTCAGAGCTGGATGCGCTGAGCAGTGCGTGTCTACTTGGCATTGATGGCCTCCATCAGTTCAGGGTACTTTTCTTTAGGCATGCTGGATACGCTTCTTGCGCTCAGCTGGCTGAGGATTCCCTTGAATACCTCAGGGCTGTTCTTCTTGATGAAGTCCGCGCTTGCCGCGATCACTTCTTTTTCGGTGTATTCCTTCACCGGCTCTTCTTCGGCAGCTTTCTCAGTTACCGTCTCTTCCTCAGTGCACTCATTTGTTGTCCATCCACCTGTTGTGTTTCTCCAGGACACTCCGCCTTCTTCCTGTTTGGCCTCAGGCTTTGACTTCTTTGTAGCTTTGGCTTCCCTGTGTACCTGCTCGACTGCTTCATCGGCTTCTGCATCCGCCTTGATCTGCGAGTTTTTGCTGAGGAATGCCAGCAGTTCCTGGCATTCTTTCATTTCCGACTGCGTGTACTTGATACTTACATCAACAAACATTTTTATTTCCTCCCTTTTGTCCATGTTCTGTTGTTCCTTCTATATCCATCCAGCTGCCTTCATCATCTTCATGCTGGATTGGTGAGATGATTGTGTGATCATGCATCTCTCTGATCAGGTAGTCCCTCAGGCCTCGAATCTGCTCCAGGCTTTCGTTTCGGTAAGAAACTTTCTGGTCCCCGATCTGTGCCGTAAATCTGTACTTCTTTTTCGACATCCTTGTCTCCTTTTTTGTGCTTGTGCTATAATATCTATGTGTGTTTGTGCTAGTATTTGACTTCGTCATCAAATGCTAGCCCTTTTTTTTAGGCCCTCTCGTGTGCCTCGATGATCTTCTTTTCACTCAGGCCGAGGCACCCGATGGCTCTTTTTGTCAGCATGAACCGTCCGCCGCCTATGCATTCCAGCCCTTCTGCCTCTATATCTGACAGGAACCTGTTCCACAGTTTCGTTGCGGTCTTGTACCCGCAGTCCATGAACCTCTGGAACTCTTTTTTATTCATGTAGCCGCGGATCAGCATCCTGTACCTGAAGTCCTCCAGTCTTTCTTCGCTCATAGGCTCAGGGCTCCAAGCTGCAGGGCTACGATCAGCAGGATTGCTGCCGTCAGCCCGCAGATCAGCATGATGTCTGTACTGCTGAATATTTCTTTTACCGCTTCTTCCTCATGCTGCTTTCTGTTCATGAAGCTTGGAATCTCGAGCGGTTTCTCGAAATGTTGCACCTCTAGAGGCTTTTCTTCATTCATTGTTTGCACCTTCACTTTCTTCTTCCGGGAAGAACGTGCGTGTTCTGATTCCTGTAGCAGTTTGCGAGTCGTTCTTCTCGTCTTCTAATTCTGGAAAGAATGGGCGGAGCAGTTCTTCTGTTTCCTTGTCCAGCTCTTGTTTTTCTCTCTTGGCTTCTGCCAGGGTGACTGCCTCTTTTTCTTCCCTGCCGGCTGACAGCCTGTCTGCCCAGCTCTGTGCTTTCGCTAACTTGATTTCCGGGTCCAGTGGGATATCGGTGATTTCTGCGGTGTTCATCAGCCCTGCGTAGAGGTCGATTACCAGCTGAAATCCCCAGTAGGAATCCTGTTGGCTTGTTCCTTCCAGCGCTTTTGCGTATTTGAGGCACGCCTGCGCAAGGTCTGCGGCGTCCTCTGCTACCTGTCTGTAGAGCTCAGGTTTGCTCAGGTGCTCCTGCACGTACTCCTGTGCAATGATCGTCTTGAGCTTATTCTCTGCGAGCCATCTGTTGCTTTCCATTTCTCTTATTCCTCCCGTGTGTTCAGCGTGTCGCGCGGCGCAGCTTTTCTTGCAGTGCCAGGCGCTTTTGTATAAGCGGCTTGTACATTTCATCGAGGTCTTCCCCGAAGCTCTGCTCAGCTCGTCTTTTGTTTGCCTCTAGGTCCTTAATGGATCCCGCTAGAATGTTAGTCAGCATACCTAATTCATAGTTTGTCAGGTCTATCTTCATCCTTCTTATTCCTCCTCTCTAAGGGCTTCTATCTCTGTGAAGCTGTCCAGCGTCTTTTCGACATGATCTTTTAAGGCTTTCACCTTGTCGTAGTACTCTTTGTCCTTCCATGTTGTGAAGACCTTGTTTCTTAGAGTGCGGAGCTGTGAGCTCAGGCACTCATCCATAACTTCCAGGTCATCCTTTGTCAGGATCATTGATGCTGCTGCCAGAATTGTCGCCATCTTTCTTGTCCTCCCTGTTTCTTTCGGCTGTTTCCATCGCGTCCTCCATTCCTTTTCGAAGTGCCTCAGCACATTCCATAAGGCATTTCTTCAGGATCTTCAGGTCATCCTCTGTCTGTGTCTTTGGCCTTAAAGTTTTCACACTTTGCATCCTCTCTGTTTCTTTCGGCTGTCATCTTATCGACTGCCTGTAGCCCGGCTATATAGCCTTCTAGAAATGCGAATTGCTTCGGCGTGACTTTACTTACTTTGGAGCCAGCCTTGTTTGCAAGTGTGATAGTAGCTTCGCGTGATTCACTCATCATTTTCTCCTCCGTTTCTTTACATTTTCATCTTACATTGTCATAATACTTTAAATATTAAAGTCTGTCAACAAAAAACTTGAAATTTTAAAGTTGTATGGTAATCTTAAATCGAGGAGGTGACTTATGCTTGGGGTTCGTATAAAACAGGCAAGAAAAGCGCTAGGTTTAACCATGAAGCAATTTGCGGAGCCCCTTGGTCTATCAGAATCGGCAATTAGCCGCATTGAATCCGGATCAGCTAATCCGTCAGAGGGTGCCATTAAATTAATGTGCGCTGTCTATCATCTGGATTATTTCTGGCTGACTGAGGGTAAAGGAGAGATGTTTGTTAACGATTCCGACGTGATTATTGAAGAGCTCGCGAAAATTAAGGGATGGAATTCAGAAACCGTTGATCTTTTAAAAAAACTATTTAGTCTTCCGACAGATAAATTTAACTTAGTAATGGATTTAATTGATACTATGAAGTCCGACTAAAAAAAGAAGAGCAGTAGCTTGTTTCGCTACTGCTCTTCTTTCGTCATGGCACCTTTCTCTGCTACCTGCGTGTGTTTGTGCCGGTGCCGTATCTCAACCAGAGCCCGTGTATAATGGCATACGTTCTGCGTAGACCTTCCGGGCTCATGTGTTGAATCATGAACTGGATTTTCTCCATCATATGCTAGCTCCTCTCTTGAGATGTTCTAAAGTTTAGCACTTTTGCGTGCTGTGTCAACCTTTTAGATTATTTTTTATTTGTTGTGCTATAATCTTTTTGTAACCTTTAAGATTAGGAGGATTAAATTATGAATGAATCTATGCGAGATCTGCTGGCTCAAAGATTGCCAGAACTTCTGAAAAAATCCGGGGCTTCCCGCAAGGAATTGGCGGCCTTCTGCGGCGTTTCAGAGAACACCGTTTCTGCCTGGGTGCGTGGTCTAAAGACTCCGCGTCCAGAAAAGATGTCCAGGCTTGCGGAGTTCTTTAATATCAAAGCTACCGACCTTATAAGCCATTCTTTAGACAGGGAGCTGCATCCCGTACGCTTTCTTCCGCTTATCTCACCTAACGGCGCCATTGTTGACTCTACCGTTCCAGGCAGCTATGGTGCTCTGGCCGAGGGAATAGATGCCGACTATGTATGGATCTGCCCGGATGATTCCATGCATTCCGCGGGCATCTGTCGCGGGGATGTGTGTCTGATCAAGGGTTCCAGCGCTGTCCGTGCTGGGCATCCGGCTCTGATCGTGCTGGACGGCTGCACGATGATCCGCTTCCTGGAACAGTTCGAGTCTGCCATGTATATCCGTCCAGCTTATCCTTGCCTGCAGGGTGTTCTGCTCACGGGTGACTGGTCTTCCAGGCTCCGCATTCTGGGCTATATTAAGGCGCTCAGGCGCGAATGGAGGCGAGGTTAAATGTCTGTATCTAAAGATAAGAAGCGCGGCACCTGGCTTTATCATGGCTATTATCGTGATGCTACGAATGCGCGCCGGCAGTACTGCCGTCGTGGCTTTGAAACTAAACGGGAGGCAAAAGAGGCAGAGCATGCCTTCCTGGAGGCATCTGTCAAGGTTCGCCCTTCGATTACCCTGGACGAGCTTGTTCTTCGATATCACGAAGAATACGAGATCATGGGAATCAAAGAGGCGACCCTTATATCAAATGAAAGCTATTATCGCAATCATATCCAGGAAAGCCTTGGAAGAGTTCAGCTCTCAAAGTTTACCGCTCCGCTTGTCACACAGTTTATGTCCAGCGTTGCAAAGCGTAAACAAAAAAACGGCACTCCCTATTCTGTTGCAACGATCAACAAAACGAAGGAAGTGCTGTCTAAATACTTGAGCTATGCCATGCGTCTTGGCTTTATCGACTATAACCCCTGCATGGCCGTCGGTCGCTTCAAGCGTCCATCTGATTATAACACAAAGGCTCCGAACTTCTGGGAAGTAAAAACGTTTAAATATTTTCTTTCCTGCGTGGATGATCCTTTCTGGGTGGACGTGTTTACGTTCCTTTTTGAGACGGGCGTGCGAGAGGGTGAGTTCTTCGCCCTGCAGTGGTCTGATGTTGATCTTGGTGCTGGAACACTCAGCATAAAGAAAACTCTAACCTATAAAACTCTGGACCGCGGCTGGGCTCTCACGTCTCCAAAGACGAAGAATTCAATCCGCCGTATTGATCTGCAGGATTCGCTCCTGGAGCTCCTGCGTCGCCGTTACGCTGCGTCTTCCTGCGTGGATGGATTCTCGTCCGATTTCTTTGTGTTCGGTGACGTAGCGCCCATGTCGCGCCAGAAGCTGTCTACAACTCTAGACAGATATATCAGGCTCGCCGGTGTTCCACGTATCACGCCTCACGGCTTCCGCCACTCCCATGCATCATATCTGATCCGTTCTGGAAAGATAGACGATCAACTTATCGCTGACCGTTTGGGCCACACCGTTGAAGAGATGCGCAAGACATACGCTCACATTTACGAGGAATCCAGGCATGATCTGAAGTCAATTCTGAATGAAATATTCTGATTTTGTGTATCATTTGTGTATCACGAAAAATAAAAACCGCATAAATACGCGGTTTTTTGAGTGTTTATGGAGCTGACGGGAGTCGAACCCGTGTCCAAGAGTAGTCCCACATTCAAGCTTCTACAGTTTAGTTCACTGTTAGATAAGACAACGAACAAGTCAGTGAACACACATTCGTAGAATTTGTCTATTCATTTTCATGCATTTCCTATAGACATTAGAAACACCCTATCCACGTGGTCCTGGCATACCAGGTGCGAATTATGATCAGTGGCCGATCATAAGACTGTGCTATGCTGCGTAATTGTTACGACTTAGGCAAAAGCGTAGTTAACGTTATTGTTAGCGTTTAAATTTAATTGATGATTAGGTCATCACTCCACTGCAGCCTGAATCAAACATAAACCTGTCGAAACCATGACAACCCCATGAATGATACATGCATACTATAGCATGTATCAATGAAATTTCAAGGCTTTCTCCATCTCTCTTTTCGCATCTCTGATCTTGTCAGACTGACGCTTATCATAGAGATTTTTACCTTTCGCTAAAGCAATTTCCAATTTAGCTCTGCCATTTTTTAAATACATTCTAACAGGAACAACTGTATATCCCTTCATACGGATATTGTCATAAATCTTTCTGATTTCTTCTTTGTGAAGTAAAAGTTTACGATCTCTTTCTTCATCTACATTAAAAATATTTCCGTAACTATAGTTAGAAATATGCATCCCTTTGATCCATGCTTCCCCCTTATAGATACTGATATAAGAATCTTTAAACTGCACTTTACCAGCACGAATTGATTTAATTTCTGTTCCTGTCAATTGAATTCCACATTCATATCGATCTTCTAAGAAATAATCATGAGAAGCTCTTCGATTGAATACTACTGTTTTTTCTTTACCGTTTCTTTCTGCCATTGCTTCTCCTTCTTTCTTTTGATCTACGAACATGTTTTCTACTTGTTGTGGAACGCTTGCGGTTAGGTGTATTGCGACTTGTAGATCCATTCTTTCCAACAAGCACAAAATCCACTTCACCTTTCATCTTATTCGCATCAATACACATTACTTTAACTTTCATACCAACACGATAACAACGATGTGTACGATTACCAATGAGTTGCATACGATCTTGATCATAGCTATAGAAGTCATCATGCATTGCATTCACACTCACAAGGCCTTCGATTGTATTATCAAGCTGCACATAAAAACCATATGCCTGAACACCTGTAATAATACCTTCTGCTTTTTCATTTAAATGATCCAGCATATATTCAGCTTTCTTCATATCATCACAGGCATATTCTGCATCTGTACTAGCTTTTTCTCTTTCAGAAGCCTGTTCTGCGTATTCACTGCATTTCTCTTCATCCATTTTTCTTTGTTCAAGATCCAGACAGCCTTCAAATGAGTATTTCCTTAACATTCTATGTACTGCTAAATCCGGGTATCTACGAATTGGAGATGTGAAATGTAAATATTCCTCTTCTGCCAGACCAAAATGTCCAACACAAGCATTGTCATATTTTGCCTTTGACATGCACCGCAATAGCATCATACTCAATACAGGATATTCACTACTGTTTTTTACAGACTCTAAGTATCTTTGGATTACATTTGGATGAATATCTCCCTTTGGAAGCACAAGCTTATGACCAAGCAATTCAGATACACGTACAAATTCACGAATTCTCTTTTGTTGAGGTTCCTCATGAATACGATAAACACTTGGAATTTCCTGCCACTTCATAAAGTTGGCAACAGAAACATTCGCCGCAATCATACAGTCCTCAATCATTTCTTCCGCATGACCTCTTGTTCTTGGACGTACATCTGTTGGATGACCATCTACATCAACAATGATTTCACTTTCTACAGAATCAAATTCAATTGCACCTTTATGTATTCTTTGCTTACGAATTGCATCTGCACAATCTCTTAACACAAAAAACAAATCACCGAGATGTTCATATTCTTTTTGCACTCTCTGATTTCCATTCAAGATCTTATTAACATTGTTATATGTCATTCTCTCTGTAGAGCGAATCACAGATGGATACACTTCATAATCCACAATATTACCATCAAGATCAACATTCATATCACATGTTAATGCAAGTCTTTCTACATGTGGATTTAATGAACAGATACCATTACTCAATTCATGAGGAAGCATTGGAACAACACGATCCGTAACATATGTAGAAAAACTTCTCTTTAATGCTTCTGTATCCAAAGCAGAACCTTCTTTGACATAATGAGATACATCCGCAATGGAAACTTTCAGATTATATCCATTGTCTGTTCTACAAACCGATACCGCATCATCAAAATCTTTAGAAGAATCCCCATCAATTGTAACTGTAACAACATCTGTAAGATCCCTTCTATTCTTTTTCTCCTCTTCCTGAACTGTTTGTGGAATATTACGAACTTCCGCCATTACTTCTTCAGGAAATTCTGGTTGAATATCATGATCAAGAAGTACAGAAAGAATATCCACACCTGGATCATCTTTATATCCAATCTTCTTCACAACTTCAACAGCCATAACTTTTCCATAGCTGACAATATTACAAATTACTTTCATTCCATCAATTGGAGTAAAAGAATCATTCTTTAATACTTTAATTGTCTGTTGTTGGAGTTTTTCATCATCAGGAACAAATACCAATCCACGACTCTTTTGAAGGTATGTACCAATGATATGTTCTCTAGAACGTTTAATAACTTTAACAACTTCTCCATACGTTTGCCAAGGAAAACACTTTACAAGAACAGTATCTCCATGCAATGCAGATTTCTGACTCTTTGCATCCACACGGATAGAATCTCTATCTTCCAGATCAATAAATCCCATCCCTGCTTTGTTGATAGAAATCTTTCCTTCAACAATTCCAGCCTGTTCTCTATTTTGATATTGCCCACCTTCAGATTTAAACAACTGCCATTCATTGACCAAATCATCCAATGCATTACTTAATGCACTGATTTCTTCATCTGAATGCATCATAAAAGAATCTGCGATATCCGTAAATTTTCTTTTTCCTTTTGGATGTTCATCAACATACTTTAATATTTTTTCTTTTAATTCTTCCATATATTTCACTTAAAATAAAAGCCGGCTGAAAACCGGCACTTTTTAAACAAGACGAATAATAATTACTAATGCAAAGAAGATAATTCCTAATACTAAAGTAAAATTAGAAATCACTTTTTCACTTCCTCTTTCTTTTACATTTGCAAATAAGTTCAATCCACCATTACCAGTGAATGCACCTGACATACCATCTGTTTTACCACTCTGCAATAATGATAAGATAATCATTAGAGCAGATACAATCATTAAAATTGCATCAAGCATGAATAGCTCCTTTCGTGCGCTTAGAAATTATAACACTGCTTTTCATCCTATGCAATGTTAAGAGCCATAGGAACAGCCGTTATCACAACCCTTTGCTGCATTCTCTTCCTGTGCCTGTTTAATCACAAGTGCATCTTTTGTCAACGTATCTTTTAACGCGTTAACTTTTTCACTTGTCCAATAATCCTTGACTGAAATTACATCTGTATCATTCGTATTGGACTCACCGTTCCACGAAATAATTTCACCGTTTTTTATGAAGACGACCAAAGGTACATAGATCAATGGTTTACCATCATTATCATATAAGACAATGTCTGGATCATCACTCTTGTTATGATCAATCAATAACTGTGCAATTTCATCATAGAAAGATCGATCATTTTGCTTATCACTCCGTGCATTATAATAGTTGGCACGCATTTCAGAATTTTCTAACACTTCATTCAGCATTGGAATATATGCCTGACACCAAGGACACTCAGGAAAACTAAAGTAAAGAATTCCTGTACCATGTTCAATAAATGATTTCAAATCCTCTTTCTTCATAATGTCAAAAGCATTTTCATCTGGAAGATTATCATAAATATCTGTCAGAACAACATCACTGTTTTCTGAACCATCCGTTTGTTTGGTGCTTGTTGATGTTGAAGGATTTGCTTGAGAACAGCCACTCAACAATATTCCCATACATAATAATGTTAAAAAAATCTTTTTCATTTTTTCACCTCATGAAACATTCTACCGATGTTTTGTAGATCTTTCAATGTATGCACAGATAAACACTCTGAATTTTATGTGAAAAATAGAGTAGAGTGAAGTAAATTAAATAATTTACTTCGACCCTCTCATTGCACCGTACGTACGGTTCCGTATACGGCGCTACATTTGTATTAAAATCACAACTATCTTAGATAGTATTCCAGCGGATTGACTAAACCTGGTCTTTCCGCTTTTTGTATGGCCAGCACTTTTGGACTGATGATAAAGTTGATTACATTCAATCCTGTAGAACGCCAAATTAAATACACATAAAACCAATAATATATTCAAATTAAATAAAAAAACGATGCAGAGAAAAGACTAAATCATAGTCAAAATATCTGCATTTTCTGTATGATTAGAAGCAAGGAGAAAGGAATAAAAAAATAGAGGCACGATATAAACTCCCCAGTCTGTCTCTAACCTCTATTCCCTAAAAACAATATTATGATAATTGCATATGATGATTGCGTCAATAGTGATATAGATCAGGCATATTATGATGAATTATCCAATTCATTAAGAATAGAAGCTGTTAAATGTTCTGCCTGT
>OLPO01000672.1_pt1 | contig 26913 bp, 27 predicted proteins | sample 1672831 | NCBI WGS metagenome assembly OLPO01 (sample SAMEA3136728, study PRJEB25190) | human gut metagenome
GGTATCCTTCGCCTGCTCTAGAATCGGGCTTACGATATTTTTTTATTTGTCCGAGAGATCGCCGACAGATTCAAACTCTGTGGTTCTGTGGGCTTGTCCCTTGAACTGTTTATAGTCTACCAGTTTGAAAGGCGCTTGCAGATGGCGAGACCACCACACTTGATGTGGCGAATTTGCCACATTTTCATCTGCGTCTTGCAGAAAAGCAAAAAAATACCGCACAGTCTCATTCGACCATGCGGTTATCCTGCCATCTGCTGCGACTGAAGGAATTTCATCATGTTTCGGATAGTAATCTGCCCATCCTTCGTCAATTTAGCAAATTCTACTCCGATTTCTTCGGAGAGCTCTACTGTTTTTTCTTTCTCCGTCAGAAGGTCATCTGTACTGACATCCAGAGCGGATGCAAACTTCTTTAGGGTTTTGAACCCCATTTCACCTTTTGTACCATTCTCATACTTGGAAATATCAGCGCGGTCGATATCGACGGCATCACTCAGCTGCTTCTGTGACCAGCCTTTTTCCAGTCTGTACTTTTTTATATTTTGACCCAGGATGTACTCCTCGCTATGAATATCAACCACGCTTACACCTCCTTTCCAATCCGACTGATTTTTCAGATAGTTTCATGACCGGCGTTTTGATGAACTCAGGATATCAGATTGCCCACTCTTATTCGAGGACACTAGCAGTCCCAGAATCGCTCACCATGTAAGCCGCTAAAACCAGTGATTTCTTCTCTTTTGGGGTTGTTTTACCCCTTTAGACATAACCACCGCCAGTTTATTGTGGGACTGCTTCTGTCACATAAAGAGGAAAAAATTTCTTTTTTGTCACCTTGTCTGGTGCTATAATAAAAGAAAAGACCACATCGTTTTGATGCAGTCTTACTTTAACAGGACAGGCACTTGAAGCACGGTAGATTGATGCTTGAAGTCCCCTTACATATACTTGATTTTCACTTACAGGAGGATAAATGCATGGAATTATGCTTTGGAATCTATGCCAAGATACTAAAACTCTGCTGTCGAAGCAGTGTACATAACAAAACCCTTGTCGATGCTCTGGTGAAAACCATCGATCCTGATTCAAAATATATCGACAATGATACTTCTGTTTCCCGCCTAATGAACTGTACTGCCAATTTTCCAGAGGTAACTGTTTCTGACAGCTATGGTCCAGTACGTTCAACAGATGGTTCTATTACCAACATTGTCGCCCTTGCCAGAAATACCAATGTACAAGAACTAACACCCATCTTTGAAGAATCCATCCTCTCCTTACTTGACCCTGACAAAATCACCTATGCCCTGTCTACGCTTCAGTCTGTTATTACCTTGGATGTTTCTCTTGCTTACACGCACAGAATGACCTTTGAACAATGTATGGGGCATGACTCTGTTTTCTCAGCACAGATGTCTGCTATTGAGCCTTCTTCATTCCTCGCTGGGCTGTTTCTCTATACCGTTCTAACCAACGAAAACAAAAATGATGATATAAGTAGCATTGACTGGGGATTTATTGAGCGGGCAAGCACGGACAAACAAATTCGGCTTCTTGACTGTCAAACACCTGACAGTCTTTGTGCAGATGATTGCACCGAACTTTATCTCAATAAGATACTGCATACCTATGATAAAATTAAAACTCTTCTGTACAGTGAAGCCCCTGTGCCGTTCTATGACTTCTACGTTTTCAATGATATTTACAGATATGTCCCTATTTATAAGAACAACAAGAGATCCTATAAACGAGAAACAATTGAGCATGTTACAATGGAAAAGCTCTCAGATATCTCCTCTTGCATTATTCTTAGTGGCACGGGTGGTCTTGGAAAGTCCATGATGATGCGTCATCTTTTCCTGGACGCTACCAAGCGCCATACAAACACCGGCATTATTCCATTTTTCATTCAACTGAAAAATTATCGAGCCAACTTTGCCGATTTGATTGACTTCATTATATTTGAGATAAGTAGTTTATTTTCTGGAATCAGTCGTGAGCGCATGATTGCAATTCTGGAATCAGGTAATGGCCTGTTCCTTTTTGACGGACTGGATGAAATCAGCCAGGAGACTGCAGTAAGTTTTCAGAGTGCATTGGACGCATTCATCAATCTATACACGAATAATCAATTCATTATTTCCTCTCGTCCATACGGTAATTTTTCCGCATTCACTCGTTTCACTGTAGTAAACCTAGAATCTTTTAGTAAAGCCCAGAGTCTTGAACTAATTGATAAGTTGGACTTTCGCTCTGATATGCCAGAGATTAAATCAAAGTTCCGCAAAGAACTTGACCTACGTCTCTACTGGTCACACCACGGCTTTTCTGATAACCCACTTCTGCTTACCATAATGTTGATGACATTTGAAGAGTTTGCAGAAGTTCCATCCAAAATGCACATATTCTACCAAGAAGCCTACACTGTTCTTTCTAAGAAGCATGATGCAAATAAAGGCGGATTTCGCCGTGCCTTGAGTACAGGTATCACAACAGACCAGTTTGCTGATGTTCTTGCTCGCTTTTGTGCGATAACATATAATGATGAGAAATTTGAATTTTCATGGGCAGAAATGGATCGCTATTTTTCCAATCTAAAGTACAAATTTCCGCTCTCCTCTAAATCAACAGACGACTTCATTTTTGATGTTTGCTCCAACCTGTGTGTCATGTATTTGGAAAGCAATAGCTATAGTTTCATTCACCGCTCTTTCCAAGAATATTTCTGTGCACGATATTTTGCTCGACAAAAGGATAAGAACCTTGAAAGAATTGGCTACCTCTTTGAGCACAACAAACTTGCTCGACGTGGAGACCGTACATTTCAGATGCTTTATGATATGATACCGGAAAAAGTTACAGAGTTTATTTTGATTCCGTATCTCCGCGATTTACTCCAAAAATGTGACGACGAAGATGGATACCATACATTTCTCTGTGAGATATACGGAACTATGACCGTTGGTAGCGAACTTGTAGTTGATCGCGGTGAATGTGGAACATCTTCTGTCCTTTACCAGTTCATTGAAGATACTTTTTGTATTTACCACGAAGATACCGTTGATGCTGATCTCATCGATGATGTCGATCTTCTCGCTTCAACAGAATACTATACTTTGACTGATGATGAAGATTATGAAAGCGATATCGTTGAAGAATCTGATATTCCGTTAGGTTTTATGGGCATATCTGATAGTGCCGGTAAGGTCTACGAGATTGATTGGTCTGAAGTCTTTGGTGATCCTAACTTCTATCAGGATTTAATCACGAGTATTGATTCTAAGAGCTTTCCTCTCAGAAAGGAGTATGACGATATCCGCACACTCTACAACGAACTTGTTGACGAAATCTCACATGATGACGATGAGGACCTATTTGATATCCTCGACTAAATAAAAAAACCGAGATACTTTTCACGGTACCTCGGTCTCCCTTACCGCTGCTCTCCTCGGAACAGCGGTTTTTCATTATGTTGTTTCAAAATATCTTCGCATCTGCTCACAGTCAAATTCTCAGCGTTCAGCAAAAATTGGCGATACAGAAAATCCTGCTCTGTCGAACGCAGTTTTATGCCGGCCGCCCCCAGAATCTCCATCGAGATGAAATACGGCACTTTCAAGGCCACACAGATTCCAACCACATGGGCAACCGATGGTCGATCCTGATTCAGATAATTTAAGAGAGCCTTCCTGTCTACGCCCAATTCAAAGGACAGATTTTCCTGCGTAATCCCTTTGCGTTTCATAATTGCTTTTATCATCTCTGCAAAATCATCCGGAATGTTTTTGTAGAATTCCAGCCACAACAGCCCATCATCTACCATCGCCTGGTTTTCTTTCTCATACTCTGAGCTTCCTGGCTCTGCCACCAACCTATAAGCCGCACGGTATTTATCCGTAACAGGCTCTGTCTTGTTTCGCGCCACCTTGCTGACAGCATATTCAGTCCGTCGATATCTTCCTCCGACCGTAAATCCAAGACAGCACTCTTCCATGTGGCACCGGGCATAAACGGTAAGATGTAGTTTTCCATAGTAATCCCGTAGAATGTACTTATCTGTATTTAAGCAGAAGTGCCCCTCAACGTACCGGTATCTCCCACTGCATATCACTCGCTCGAACTCGCTATCCGAAGCAGCCAGCAGTGCTGCATCCTTTGCGGAAATCGTAAAGGTCGTATTGGCCGGCCACAGCCATGTGCATCCGTGATCTGGAATCACCATATCATTCACATAGTTACGGATACCACCGGCTTCGCAATATCCAAGCTCGATCATACGGTATTTTGCCATTTGATATGATACTTCATACCGCTCTGCTAGCCCATCTACAATGGCTCGAATATTCTCTGGTGTCTTTTTCCAATTGCATTGCTTCAACCTATCTTCGACATAATCGATCACATCATTTCGCTCAAGCAGCAGATAAGCTGGAAGCTTTTCACACTGCAGCTCCATCCAATCGAGCGCATCATTCTTGTGATGGTATCGTCTGTTCTCCCTGCGCCGGCTGGAATATGGTGTGTACTTTCTCCCTGTCATCATCTGGAGCAGGAAGAACCATCTGTCCAAATACATATGGCAGCATTCATGTGCAATCGTACTATTTCGTGTTGCGGCAGTTGTGCAGTTATCTTGATTGACCAGAATCGTTCCGGGTCGGATTATCTGGGCATAAGTTTTTCCACTGTCATCAATCAGATGCGCTTCGCCATAGTTGTAGTAAAGCTGTCCCATCACCGTCTTGTCTGCAAAGCGAACATCCAAAACCCGAAGTCCCATCCGCCTTGCCAGTTCCTCACTGCTCACTACTGACGCATCCCCACCGATCTCCCTCTTCGCCTCTGGGAAAAAATCATCCAGAATCGCATGGGCAACCGTCTCGTAGTCGCTGTTATATAAAATCGGTAGCAGATAGTCATTAGTATCAAAGGCAAATCCTGATAGCGCCGGGTCATCTTCCCAATCTTTATATACCCAGACGAGCGGACCAATGCAGCATTGGTGACACACTCGCAAATCGAAAATATATCTCAGCCGAAAATCTGCACTCTCATATCTTGTTTCGCCATCCTTATACTGTCCTTCTAACCTACTCTGCAATATCACATCGACCACAGTCCTGTCTGTTGGTTGCTGTAGCTTTGACAGTGTTTTTAAGTACGACCACAGCCGAACCTTCATTCCCTCGGCACCCGGCAACACTCCTGCTTCTTGAATCTGCTCTGTCTCCGTCCTCACGTAATTTTCTAAAACCGTCTGAAAATCCGCATGAAAAACATTCTGCAGTACCTCTGCCACAGAATATGGCTGGCAAATATCTGTCCGCTCTACCGTTTTTCCGTACGTTACGGGTACTGCAACTGCTCCGGCCCCCTGCCCTACATCAGTATCCAATATCTCATAGTGCAATCCTATCACCCCTCAGAACATTCGTTTTGTCTCAATTATACACAGCATGGATACCGATTTCAATAGTAAAGCACAATATCTTTTATCTATTTTCCATTTTATTTCTCTTGAACGCACAATACTGTTGTGCTATAATAAAGCTGTCAGATACTGAGCACTGAACAGTCTGACCAAGGAGGAAACACTATGGCTAAACTATCAAAGAAAGCCTCAGTAACTGTAAAACGGTCATCTGCTTCCAGCTCTGTTGTCTATCTTCCGCAGGCGGAAAAGAATGAACAAGCCGAATTTGCTTTCGGTGCCGTTATCCGTAAATACAGAAATAAAAATGAAATGAGCCAGCCAGAACTGGCAGATCTCATGGGTGTATCACGCAACACCATTACAAACTGGGAAAACGATCGTGCACGTCCGGAAGTAGAAACTATTCGGGTTCTTTGCAGTATACTCGGCATCCCCCTTTATGAACTATTTGGACTACCAAACAGTTCTCAGCTTACTTCTCACGAAAAAGTCGTGTTCGGACAGTACCGAAAACTGAGTCCCGTCGGCCAGCGCATCGTAGATCGGATGATTGAATCAGTTATGGGTGAAGAGCAAGATGCTCGTGATAGATACTTGGATGAGAACTATTTTCTGTCCGAGTTGCAGTCTACTCCTGCCGCGGCTGGTCCCGGCTGTGCTTTTATCGACACACCGCCAGAGTATATGTTTATAAAGAAAAACGGATACAACGAATCTGCTGATGCGTTGATTCGTGTATCCGGTGCAAGTATGGAGCCACAGTATCATAATGGCGATCTGGTATATGTAAAGTATACTCAGTCTGTTGAAGATGGCGATATTGTTATCTGCTCTACTGCAGATGGTGCCGTCATCAAGCAGATGCTGAACCACAAACTCTACTCTTTAAATAAGGCGCTCCCCTACGGTGAGAAGTCTGAAGACGATCATGTTACCATTGTCGGCAAAGTTCTCGGGAAGGTAAGTCCCCTGGAGCTTCCTGCTGATGATGACATCCATCTGCTTGAAGAAGTAAAAGCCCAGGAAGTCCGGGAGTTCAAGAAGAAGTATGGATTGCTGTAAGAGGTGATCATCATGAATAAAGAAAAAATCTATGTAAAAGTCGATTCCACATTCGACCCAACCGGTTTCATGCAGCCGACATCAATCACATGGTCAGATGGACGTACCTTTCCAATCGAAACAGTGCGTGACTTCCGCCCTGCCGGAACCGCTGATAACGGTTACTCTGGTGACTGTTTTACCGTGCTCATCCAGGGGCAGGAAAAGCACCTGTTCTTTGAGCGCCTCGACCCACGCTTCAACGGACGGTTAGGCCGATGGTTCGTCGAGAGAATCGGACGATAACAGCAATATAACAAGAACACAGTCAGAAAGGAGGAAACCACACGATGCAACGCACATATCTTGCGATAGATCTTAAAAGCTATTACGCGAGTGCGGAATGCGCCGCTCGACATCTCGACCCGCTTACCACAAATCTGGTCGTGGCAGATTCCTCCCGCACTGAGAAAACTATCTGTCTCGCTGTGTCTCCTTCCCTGAAAAACTATGGGATTCCGGGTCGCGCCAGACTGTTCGAGGTCGTGCAGAAGGTCAAAGAGGTCAATGCGAATCGGTTAAGGGAAGCGGTACGATTAAGAAAAGCTGTGTATAAGGACGGTAAACCATCCTTTTCCTCGGCCTCCTATGATTCCTTATCCCTTGCCGCCGACCCGTCACTCGAACTCTCTTACCTTGTTGCGCCGCCCCGGATGGCATATTATGAAAAGGTATCGCGGCAGATTTATGGCATCTATCTGAAATACATTGCCCCGGAGGACATCGTGGTATATTCCATTGACGAGGTGTTCATCGATGCCACCTCGTACCTATCCCACTATAATATGACGGCACACGACCTTGCCATGACAATGATCCGGGAAGTGCTGTATACAACTGGGATCACAGCCACCGCCGGGATTGGTACGAATCTTTATCTGGCGAAGCTGGCAATGGACATCACCGCCAAACATGCTGCACCGGACAAGGACGGTGTCCGCATCGCTGAACTGGATGAAGAGAGTTTCCGTTATCTCCTTTGGGATCACAAGCCACTTGCTGACTTCTGGATGACTGGCCCCGGCACCGTCAAGCGACTAGAAAAACACGGCATCTATACGATGGGTGAGCTGGCCTATTTCAGCACCGTCAATCAGGATATTTTATATAAGGAATTCGGTGTTGATGCTGAACTGCTGATCGACCATGCTTGGGGTCTGGAACCCTGCGGCATGAAAGAAATCAAAGCCTACAAGCCCAGCACTAACAGTATCTCCGAGGGACAGGTTCTCTCCTGCCCCTACCCGTATGACAAAACCAGAATCATTGTCATGGAGATGGCAGACAGCCTGGTATTACAATTAACAGATAAAGGTCTGGTTACGGACAGCCTGACACTGGATGTTGGCTACGATCGAGAAAACTGTGATAGCGGAAAGTACAGAGGTCCGGTACACATCGATCACTATGGTCGCACTGTCCCGAAGGGTGCTCATGGCAGCACAAAACTGGATAATCCGACCAACCTCGGCAGTATCCTGATCTCTGCCACAACTGAGTTGTTCGAGAGAATAGCTGATAAAACACTGACGGTAAGACGGATCACAATCGCAGCCAACCGTGTGGTCAAAGACGAAGGCTTCTTCCAAGTCGACCTATTCACGGACACAACTAAGCTGGAAAAAGAGAAAAAGCTGCAGAATGCGATGCTGGGACTCAAGAAGAAGTTCGGCAAGAACGCCGTTCTGAAAGGAACCAACTATCTGGACGGCGCTACGATGAGGGAGAGAAATCAGCAAATAGGCGGTCACAAGGCTAAGTAAGGAAGGAGACCATGGACTACAAGAACACACCGGAAGGCAGATCCGTCCAAAGTAAGTATGGCAAAATCCTCCATGCCTCCCGCCCGGAGCCACCACATAATTATCCCCGTATGCCGATGTCAAATCGAGCTAAAATCTTCTCTCCGTTTGCCGCCTTACGAGGCTATGAGGATGAGATTGCTTCCGAGGGCAGAGACCACCTCAAAGGAAACAGAATCGAGCTGTCTGAAGAAGGCAAGGAAGTTCTAAATCAAAAGATCAGCCAGCTTTGGAAAGGTCAAGAGATCACAATAAAATATTTCACGGACGGCTACTATGAGAATGTAGCCGGAGTATTGGATGCTGTGGATGTGATAAACAAAGAACTACGAATTTACACAGGATTTATAAATGATACCGGCAAAGAGCTGCCGACCATTATTGCATTTGAGGATATATCAGAGATTGGGGTGAATATGACTTGAACTACTACTTTTGCGATTCCTGCCGCTACTGCTTCTCTGCTGAGAAACTGCCGGATCGATGCCCCGACTGCGGAGCGGTAGCACACGATAATAAAAAGGCAGTACGGCCGGCGAGTAAAACGGAAATCGAGGAATTGCTCAAAATACAGAAAGAAGATAAGGAGGACACACAAAATGAAAGCACATAAATATTGGTCACTTGGCGCACTTGCCTGCATGGCAGGATGCTTCTACACAGGCTGCAAAAAACTGATGCAAGCTCACAAGTATTTCGCTTGCGGCTCTCTGGTCTGCATGGGTATGGCAATCTACTCCGGTCACAAAATTGCACCGAAGAAGAAAAAAGCTGAAAAGCCTGAAAAATAAGAACACACGCCCTCGCCGCAACAAGCGAGGGCTTTTTTGAACTCCAGGAGTTCACTTTATTTCCGTCATAAACTATATACTTCCATCATGAGCCGAATTCCAACTTTCATTCCTTCCTCAAAAGCGGTCTTCTCCCAAGCACAGCACACCGTCCCCTGCCGGTCCATGATCTTCTCCCAGAGAGGAATCTTATCTCCGACATAATCATCTACGAGTCTATTCATTCCGTCCAAGCTGCGCAGCCACTCTTCCAGCTCCTTTTCCTTCGCCTTTGCAGCTTTCCCAGCCACTGTGTTTTTCTCTACTGGATTATTCTCCGTGTAATGCTCGTAGATCAGATCCAGCAGGTTCTCCACCGGCGGATAATACTCCGGCTCTCTTTTCTTCAAATAATCCTCCAGCAATTCCTTCAATTTTTCAATAATGCTACCATCCTTCCCAACCGAGATTCACATCCTCAGTTACGGCACATATTACCGTAGACTTTTGCACATAGCAACCTATTTTTTGCGGTTTTTCGGATGCCCCATCTTCTCCTTCACTTCATCTGGCACATCAATCAGGCCGAACCGATAGAACATCCCGTAAATATAAGTCACGCCCCGGATATCCCCCAGAGCTTTTGGGCGGTCTACCACTTCTCCTTTAATATTCTTCAGTGCCAAAATTATAGAACTCCACGCTAGACTTTTACTCTTCTCCCGGCGGTCGATCCACAGCTCTTTCGTGTACTCGCCATTCCTGCCTTTCCGCACCTCATAAGTAAATAGCAATCCAGAGTAGGTTTTAAATCCTACCCCGGCATAGGCCAGAACCACACCCCAGAAGTTTTCTTCTGTCGGATTAGTCCTCCACCGCTTCATTGCTCTGTATCTCCGCTGCCGCTCTGCTCCAACACTGATCTTCTCTTTTTCTGCTGTATTTGGGAAGTATACGCCTTTTTTATAAGGCAGGTACGAGGTAACGGAGGCTTTGGAGAGTTGAAGAGCATTTGCGGTTGATAGGATGGCGGTTTTGTAGTCCTTTGTTTCTCGGTATTCTTCAAAAGTATTTTTTACTTTTTCCGCCACTTCTGATTCATACACGCCGGCCGTGATGAGCTGCTTTCTTACTTTAATAGGGTTTAATCCCAGCTCATTGCTGATGGCCTGCAAAGACATCTCAGAATCATAAAGCGCCACAGCAGCATCCATCTGCTCTTTCAGGTTTTTTCCGGCATCATGCTCCGGCTTCAACTTCTTCCGGCCGCCGCCGGGCTTCCGGGGTTTATATGGTCTTTTCTCTCCCATGATTATTCATGCAGCTCCAGCGGCAATCCATCCGGGTCGTGGAAGAAAGTCATCTTCTTGCCGGTGTAATCATCCACGCGGATTGGCTCACATTTAATTCCTACCTCTGCCAGCTCATTCACTGTCTGTTCCACGCTATCAACGGAGAACGCAAGATGACGCAAACCACATGCTTCCGGACGGTTTACACGCGTCGGTGGATTTTCCTCAGCAAAAATCTCCAGTTCTGTGTGTTCATTAACGCGAAGATCCAGCTTCCAATCCCTGCGCTCCGGGCGGTAGTTTTCTCTAATAATGGGAAAGCCCAACTTGTTTACATAAAAATTCTTAGCTGCTTCGTAGTCAGATACGATGATTGCAATATGATGTATTTTTGATAAATTCATTTCCTCACGCTCCATTTCTTTTAATTTTGTTCGTCTTTTATTTCCGTTACAAACTATATAACGGCCTTCAAAATATACCGTGCGAACTCCTGGAGTTCAGTTTGTCCACACGGTCGATCTTATTTCAGTTTTTCGAGGATCTCATCCGCACTCATGCAACTTGCCAGCAGCTTCTTCAGCACAGCCTCTGCTTCGGTCTTCTTAGCTTCTTCAGCGGCCTTAGCATCTGCCTTTGCTTTCTTCGCTTCCAAGGATGCCATTTCTTTTTCGGCCTTCTTCAGAGCAGTCTTTTTCTCTTTCAAGTCAGCCTTCAAAGTGTCAATGTTAGCGGTAATGGATGAGATCTCGGCTGTGAGTGCTTCCTTTGCGGACTGCTTTTCTGCAATCTGTGTTGCAAAATCTGCAGTCACAGTTTTGGGCTTATTCTTACTACCTTTAGTTCTGGGCATAGGGCACAAACCTCTTTCCAAAATTATAATCGTTTAAATTAAGTATTGTGTAGGTATGAGAACAACATAAAAGTCTCTTTTTTTAGTATATCACAAAACTATACTCTTTTACAGACGCTTTCTTGCCTTCATCGTCGCATAATACACCAAGCCACCTACTACTCCGCCGACTGTGTTATAGAAGATGTCGGATAGCTGAAATGTTCCCAATCGAAGCAATAATTGCAGCATCTCTATGCTTATCGAGAAGACGAACGCTATCTTTCCGCTATACCACAGTATTTTCTTCCAAACGTTCCCAATCTTCTCTCCAAACGTCCACATCACTATTGCCAAAAACGGCACAATCATGATCACGTTCTCGATGCACTCGGTAGTCAGTTTCTGCTCGCCGTTCACGGTCTCCCAGATGCCCCAGCCACCCATAACATTTGACAAAGGATTTAGCCACAAGTTCCGGTTCAGCAGCGTTCGGAACAAGATCATCGATGTCACGAAAGCCAGTAAGAACAGCTTCCGAAAGAACACGCTCTCTTTGAACTTCTGATACCATGTCACTATGGCGTTCTTCCAGCCTTTGCCAGCTGCGGTAGGCTCATACGCATACAGATAGAAAAACATAACCAAAAAGGAAAGCAGGAGCGAGAATCCAAACGGCTCGTAGAGTGCAGTCAGGATGTTTGTGAGGATCTTTCCAAGTAAATCAATCGTTTCTTTCATCGTTGTTTACAAATCACTGAACAGATCAGCCTTGTACACACCGTCCTCCAGCATCTTCTTGAAGCTGTCCTTTACTGCTGCGACATCTTCGTGATAGGTCATTCCGTACCATGTGTCGTTGGTTTTCAGAACCTTCACAGACATTTTACCCTGTTCCAGCAGTTCACCGATAAAGATAGGGATTAGATACTCTGCTTTCAGAGGATTGCCCGGGACTTCCTTCTCGAAAAACGCTTTGAAGCCTTCCTCCAGCACATCCAGGAACTCCGTAGTCAGTCCCCACATATTCATGGATACCAGAGAATTCACATCAACAACCACGCCATCTGCTTCTGCTCCAGTTGCGGTCTTCACGATATTCTTGGTTTCCACAACCTCAGTCAGATTGTTCTGATCATCCATCTTGCAGATGCCACGAGTCACACCACCGTTATCGGACAGCGTGTTCTTCAGCACAAAGCCCGCCATGCAGGACTTACCGCCATTTACCAGATACTCATGGACTGCCTTAAAGCCTTCCTTGCCATAATAATCATCTGCATTAATGACGATGAACGGTGTATCAATCACATTTTTAGCAGCAAGCACAGCCTGTCCAGTTCCCCACGGTTTTGTCCGACCTTCCGGTAAAGTTCCCGGAATATCGTTGATATCCTGGAAAGCATAGTCAACAGTTACATTATGAGAAGAGCAAATGGAGGCAATGCGGTCACCAATGACCTCTTTAAACTCTTTCTCGATATCCTTGCGGATGATAAATACTACATGATTGAATCCGGCTTCGATTGCATCATGGATCGAATAATCCATGATAATGTGATTAGAAGCATCCACGGGCTCCAACTGCTTAATACCCGTTCCGAAGCGACTGCCGATTCCGGCTGCCATGATAAGTAATGTTGTTTTCATGATTCCTCCTCACTGTGCTCTTGCCGCTTTGATTGGACATACCTTGATACACTGATAACAATGAACACATTTATTCTCATCAATCTTTGGATATTCAAAGCCTTCTTCGTCCTCGACCATAGAAATAGCCTCTTTCGGACAGATGGCATAACAAGCCGTACATCCACAGCATTCTTCTTTTCTTTTATATAATATTGGAATCTCTCTTTCCACCTTTTACCACCAACTTTTTGATTTTTCTCTTAATCTTTCTCAAAAGCAACTTAGCATCATTTTTTAGTCCGATGCCACCGTATTTCTTGGCAACATACTCAAACGATTTATTTTTAAAGTCACTCCAGAACTGCTCTCTATTATCTGGTTTTGGAAATGGAGCTTTAAGAGGCGGCTGCATACTGTCCTCTAGCTTTGTCTGCTTCCAAATCAGTCTCTTTTTTACTTTTTCGAAGATTTTTTCTCCAGCCTCATTATTTACTAGCACTAATGAAACGCCCTTGTTATCATCAAACTCTGGTGCGGCTTTCTCGATCCCCCAGTAATCTGCAATTGTAATATCTCCTGGATGCATTACAGACTTATAGGGACATTCATAGCAACTCGGCCGCAGAACGGTATGCCCGTAGAAAAGTTCCTTGAATACCCGACTACTCGTAGACTTTCCATTTTCAAAACAAAGTGTTTCTACATGATCATGCCATCCAAAGTCTTTCTTATTTCGGAAGTCCACACTTGCAACTTTAGAATGCATTTTCTGCTCTTGCCAACGCAGATATGCCTCCCATATTTTTTTGCTTGGTACTCCGTGACAGACAATATCCACGCAGAACAAATTATCATACTCTTTTCCAATGTATTTTTTCAATCCTGCTACCTGACAGGAAGTTCCAGAAAAAAGTACACTTTTCTTAGCATCGAGATCTGTTTTGACACTTTTAAATGTATCACCTAGTTTACTCTGGATATATTTTGAGCCTCGCATTCGATTACGATCTTCCGCATTATCAGTGCGAATATGTACGGCATCAAATTCTTCCGTCAAAACACAACCATAGACCACACCACCGTTGGATAAAACCTGATCCGAAAGAGCTGTAAAAATACCACCTGATCTGGAAGCTGCTCTTGTCATTTCATCCTTATGTTTTACTGCATATACTTTAGGCTGCTTCCAGTTCATTATGCTGCCCTCCTTTCGGAGTAATCAGCATAATAGGTACTACCTTCTGTGTACCCCCCCCCATTATTTTGAGGAGTTTATTCTTAATTTTTGTTTTCATTGGAACTGACCCATATTTCTTCATCACGAAATCAATTCCTTTCTTCTTATAATCATTCCAGAATTCTTCTCTTTGTTCAGACTTTTGGGTCGGAGCTTCAAGATTTGCCTGCCAGCATTGTGTTGTATTACTTGATCTATAATCCAACTCACTTTGAATCTTTTCAAATAATTCTTCTCCTCGGTTCGTATGAATCAAGAATAACGAATTACCATTAGAATCATAGAAATCCGGAATGGTCTCCTCGATATGCCAGAAGTCGCCTATAGTCATATCTGTTTTTCTTTCTGTAGTCGCATAAGGGCATTCATAGCAAGAGGGCCGTAACGCACACCGGTTATAAAACACTTTAACATAATCCTTGATTGACTTTTCCTCCCCATTGACCTTCACATAAGCTGTTGGAGATTTCCAGCCATTGCGTTTATCTTTGAATGTGAGGAATGTTATCTTTCCATCTTTCTTCTGAACGGATTCAGCATATTCTCTCCACAACTTCGGGCTTGGGGAGCCATGACAAATAATGTCTACTATATACACTCTGTCTCGGATTTCTTTTATTTCGCTGAATTTCCGAAAGCCATCTGATTGACAGCCCATGCCGACAAAGAGCAATTCTTTCTTTGGATTATCCATCAACCAATAATACGCTTCCTGATAAATATCACCGGGCTTGCTCTGCATATATTTTGAGCCTTTTGCTCTTTCACGCTGATCTTTATCTAGAATCATCTGGAATTCTGTCGTGTGGTTCTCATAGTTATAGATAGCCGCAACCACAGCATTGCCATTTTTCAAAAAGAAATCAGAAAGTGCGGTAAACGCACCACCAGAGGAACTATTATTTAGGTTTTCCCTATCTTTTAATCGTCCGGCATAAACCCTTGTACTTATTAGCTCAACATTCGTTTTCATGATATCCCCCCTTACTAGCAACGCACAAAACACATGCAGATTTCAATAATGTTCAACTTTTTAAAATTCAATTCAGTTTAGAATGACAAATATTACAATTATTCTCTACCGCAATTCCGTCAACCAAACAATTATTTTCAACTACTCTCTTTTTTTTTAATCGAATCAAGTCCCAGTCTCCACATTTCATCGTTGCTAATTCGCAAATAAGCAATTGTCGCTATGCAAAAAAAGAATCCTCCAGCAAGAATTTGAATCGCTAGAGTTGAGACACTTACGCCAAGTTTAATCCCAATCCTATCCACTAATACTGCCATAATTAATCCAATAATTAGTATAGGAGAGTACGACATAATATACTTGCGCATTGGAAGTTCATTTTTAACCGCAACCATTTGAACTAGCATTACAGAAAATTCAGCAACAATAGTGCCAAATGCTGCCCCATTTGCCTGATATTTAGGGATTAACATCCAATTTATAATGAGATTCAAAATTGCCCCTACCATTGTCGAAGTCAAATAAATACTATCTCTTTTGTTTGGGATTAAATACTGTGTCCGTATTACATTTGCCCAGGCAATAAAAAACACTGTAACAGATAATAATCTAATTATTTCCCCACAAGCTATAAATTCATCACCAAAAAACACAGGTGCCAATACGCTGCTAACTCCCATCAATCCAAAAGCAATTGCCGAAGATAATAGTGTTACGAGTTTAGCGGATATTCTGATGTAGTCATCTACCCTTTTCTTATCTCCATTTGCAACAATATTAGACATCCTCGGTAACATAACCGTGCCTAATGCTGTAATTATTCCCATTGGAATATTTATAATTTTTTCTGCGTTATTATAAAAGCCCACTTGATCGTAACTTGACATATTCCCAAGCATAATTTTATCCATAACCTTATAGATACTATATGCTAGAACCGGTATAAATAAAATTAACACTGGCTTAATATTAGAAGTGATTTCTTTAACACTGCATTTTTCAAACGAAACATATTTCTTAACATATAGCCACAGATATGCTTGACTGAATAATGTTCCAGCGGACATTATTAATGTATATTTCCATAAGTCACTAGGCTTATGAACAAAAACAAACATTAAAACAACCGTTGAAATCTTGATTAGCGTATTTCTAGCAACTGTCAGTTTAAATTGTTCAAGTCCGAAAAATAGCCATCCAATATCAAACAGTCCTGATGTAACATAAATTAACTGCAGAAGAACAATCAATCTATTATCTTTAACAAACAGAACAAGATAAATTGCATATGCCAATATTGCGATTGAAAATGTTACGACCTGCAAAGAATAAATGCTACTAAACGTCTTATTCAATTTTTTTCTATCGTCTCTTACCGCAGCTATACTTCGATTTCCATGATTTCCAATTCCAAGCATTGCGATAAGTAAAAAATAGTATGCCACTGAATATGTATAGGAGTATACACCTACTGCAGTCGCACCTAATGTTCTTGAAATATATGGCGCTGTAATCAAAGGAAGTATTACTAGCAATATTTGATATAAAACATTATATAAAAAATTTTTCTGTAATGATTTCATCTAAGCAATTCACCTATTAAATACTATTCATAATTTTATCTAAATAAGAAAAAGCATCACTTCTCAATTTAGAAATCAAAGCATCTGTATTTGCATAATCAATAGTTTTCGTAAAATTCTGATTAGGCAAATCATCGATAACCTGATATCTGTCTGCCAGTCCTAACTGTTTTAAAATCGCTATAGCCCGATCATCCCCCGGCTTGTTAACAGATGGTGCCCTGTAAGACCAAAAATTCTTATGAAACATTGCCGAAAAAAGAGTTCCATGGAATGATTGTGTTAAGACCCATTCCGCATTCTCCATCAAAGTTAAGAATGCAATTGGTCCAGTCATTTTATATCTTTTAATACCATACTTGTCCAACCTATATGCAGCCCATGATTTACTATCTAGCACATAAACTGGCATCCCCATTTTCTCTGAAATCTTCTGAATTGCAGCATTTGCCTCTGGTCGATTATGGAAGAAAGCATAATTGAAAATAAATTTTTCATCCATTTGAGGAATACTAAAGCTCTGCAGCCATTCTTCATGACTCAACAGTAACGTTGGATCCGCTATAATTGGAACTTCTCTTCCTATCAGTTGCTCAAGCCATTTTTTTCCATTAGGTTCACGAACTGAAATAAAATCAAATTCATTCAATAGCCTTCTGTACTTTTGAGTATCTTTTACAACTTCATTCAAGTTGTTTCCCCCAAGGCTAGGAGAATATGCAGCTTTTTTGCTGTCATGAATAAAATCTAAGAAATACGCATCATCTGCATCGGGGCATAATACGTTCCAAACCTGATCTCCACCAGCTATTATTACATCATATTTTCCATCAAGAGACTCTAGCTCCTTATGATTTCTAAATTGACGCTCAGTTGTATGTAAATACTTTTCCTTAAAATTAATATAATCTCTTCGATACTGATTAACCAGTTTCCAATGCCTGATTGTAAGCAAATTGTGCTTAAGTGCACTTCTTTTTAATCTAAAATCAAATAACCCATATAAATTCCGCGATCCTTTATTAGAGAAGTCAATAATTTCAACTTCAGCACCATATCGTTTTTCAAGCACTGTCTGAAGTGCATATGCTTGTAACATAGAACCACAATTATGAGAAGAATGAAATGTGATAATGCCAATTTTTTTCTTGTTCATATATATCTCCTTTTCAATTTGTTATTCGATCACGCAGGTTAAAAATAATATCCTTATCAATCACGTAATCAAACTTTCTTGCAAAAATTTCTTTTCTACTATTTAAAAGTCCTTTGTCATCTATTCTGAAAACATACGGATTTCCTCTCTGAAAATCCACATATCTCATATTGTAGTATCTTTTTGCGTCTTCATCAAAATACATGTTCGAGGAATATGAAGAGTTATATAGCAAAGTTTGCAAAAACACTTCATCACAACAGCGCGTAAATCTGTATTGTTTTTGAATATCTTTTTCTTTACTTATTACATATCTGGCAAACTCATGAGTAATACTAAACCAATTAGCTCCTTTTTTTATCGACTCAGAAATATGCTTTATTCTATTTATACCTAGAAGCTTTTGTACTCTAATTAAAAGAGCATCCAGCTTAAACAAAATACTTTTTTTATTTCCATAAAGATCTTGGAATAACCGATATTGAGCCATTCTATTTGTCACATCATCTACATCCATCTTATAATCGTAGCTAACAAACTGCATTCCTTTATGGATTTCAAAAAAATTATAAATCTCATTTTGTGATTTCAATGGGAGATCCACTCCTGAAATCAAATGATAATAATCGTGGTATGTATTGGTGGCTTCTTTAAGTAAATCCAATTCTAATTGAATCTGAGAATATCCACCCCAAGTAACAGACCTGCGTTCAATAAAATGAATCTTTGCTTTTTTTACTGTCTGACGAAATTCTTCTTCCTTAAACTCTTTACACTTTTTATCCACGTGCAGATATATCTCATTTCTTTCGTCATCAATCAGATGAAGAAGAATCTGTAATAACTGCATTTGGTGATGTGCAGCTACTAAATAGGCATGACCCATTATGATATACCTCCGTTTCTCTAAATTAAAATTTCTGTTTCATTAAATGCATGATAGCTAACTGCTATAAGCATCGAAATCGATGACAAATAAGTAAATAACTGTGCCTTATCATAGAGAACATTTCCAGAATACCCGTAAACAATGAACAAAATTTGCAAGCTTATTGAAAACCATAGCAAACCTTTCCACACATTGCTCAAGCAGGAATTTTTAAAAAGTCTTAATGAATACACTAAAGAATAAAGCATAAAAAAACCAAAAAGTACAATCCCCACAATGCCAGTTTCTCCAAGCAATTCATAGTACATACTATGAGCATACATATTCCAGCGAGAGCCCTGATACACATATCCTACATTATCAGAAAAGGCTTTATTAAATGTATTAATTCCATATCCAATAATCGGTTTATCTTTAAACATTTCTATACAGTAATTCCAAAACATCAATCTCCCACCCGCGGATGTATCTTCGGAAGCCTCCATAAAACGGTCTACGATATTACTGGTTTGTGGAATTGTAATTGTAATCACAAAAACAGCAACTAGTGCAATCGCTCCCCCTAAGATTATCTTTACCGATTTACCCTTAAAGTCGAACAGCTTAAGGGCGACACCAATTTCCAGTAAAATAATAACACATAACATTCGCTTACTCGTTAGCATAGTAGCTAAAAAATAAAGCAGGATAAGCAAGTAATTACTCTTATTCAATTTTTTGTCATTAAAAACAAAAAAAGATAACTCTGCACATATTCCTATTACCATCGTGTATGCTGCTTTAGCTTTTTCACCTGTCAAACCACTATAAATGCCTCTAGATATCTCATTTTGTATTACAGAGCTTCTTCCTGGGGCAATGACATTCGATACAGCTAATATAAAATTCGGTGCAATAACCTCCACCAAAATTGAAACAGCGAAAAAAAGGCAAAAAAATCTTATCATATTGATGTAAGTATAAACGGTAGTTTCTTTCCACGAAAATAAGAAAAAAACTCCGCCAATGATAAAAACCGGAATCATGCTTTTGGAGGCGCTAAAATCATATGATTGTACAGTATTAATCACCAAAAATATAAGCCATGCCAAATATATCCCTATAATTCTACTCGTATATTTATTAGATCTTATTTGTTTCCTATCTCCCCATATGAATGAAAAGAACCCAACTAAATATAAAAGCGGTGTTACATAGCCAATAATAATTGTATTCCCACTAAAAAGAATAAGCGTCAAGATCAAAACTAATACTGACCTTTTTTGAATTTTCAAGCTTACCATATGTGACCTCCTTTCCAATATATATTACTCTGATATAATTCTGTTAATATTAGCTTTCGATAATTTCTTCATAGCTTCCAACTTGTGTTGAGCATTCAAATAATCTATATCTTCAAGATTGTCTGGCGAAAAAGAACCATCTACCAATTGGCTTTCTAAGCCAAGCAATGAAAGCACATTAGTCAATCTCGAATTATCATGATTCGGGTTTATGTTTTTTATTACAAAAAAAACTTTTTTAAAAATAATAGAAAAAACCGTGCCATGAAATGAATTAGTAACTACATAATCTGCATTTTTTATGTAGCCTAAGAACTCTTCTGGACTAGGGTTTACTGTATTGTTTTTGTTTTTCATAGCAAACAAGTTGTCTAATGTACAAAAAATTATTTTTTCGTGTTTACTTTTTGCCAATTTATTAGCAAATTCTACAACTTCATTTGGCATCGACAAAGAATAAACAAAAATATAATGTTCCTCTGTAACATTAGTTGCAACCTTATTCCACTCTTCGCCGCTCAACAGTAACGTTGGATCCAGATCCAGACTGATACCTTCCCTATTTTCATCGGACAATATAGATGAGAGCTTTCTTTGTGCAATCTCCTCACGAACGGAAATATGATTGAATCGCTTTAAATTACTCACAACTTCTTGAGACTTTAAAAATGTATCACTTGCAATACCTACACACGCTGCATAAGAATTGCATTTTATGGAATCCTTCACAAAGTCTAGGAAATAAGTCAAATCCCCGCCTGTACAAAATGGGCTCCATACTTGATCACTTCCTGTAATAAAAGAGTCGTATAGCTCGTTAGTCTCGCTGATATTATTTTTGTTATATCCGTCGCCAAATTTTGCATCTAACAGATTCTTTTCAATAAATTGTTTGAATCTTATATTTCTCTTTTTTTGAATCGACCATGTAAGAACTTTTTTTATCTTAGTCTTGAAACTATCTTCCCACAAAAATACTCTATTGTAGAAGTCTTCAATAGCAGGGCAATGATAATCTATAATATCACATTCATTGCCTTGATCTTTTATATATTTTTTAAGAGCATACGCTTGAAGACAAGCACCATAATTAATTGCCCTATGAAAAGTTAATATTCCAATTCTTTTCATTTGTTATCACATTACTTTCCTTTGAATATTTTTAAAATAACTGTCAGTGTGTAATACTTTCGATGAACTAAAAGCCATTTTCTAATCTTATCTGCCTTATTATTGAATTCAATTTGATTGAGCCTATCTTCAGCTCCAGATTGAATTATTACAAATTTAATATCTCTTTTTGAAACGTTATGATCTACTAAACCTTTTATATACCGTGTGATTTTATGTAATAGAAGACGATCATTTTCTTGACTTAAAATCCTATCCAGCGACTGTTTTTGTATAAAATTTTCCAAACAAGCATATAACTTCATTTCCTGTTCAATGAATGAAGTCTTAATCATTGCAGATGCGCTGTCATCATTTTTATAGTAATAATAGTAGGGAAGATTGATATATGTGAAACAATGAATGTATTGCAGATAATCCACAAACATACATAAGTCCTCACCCATATACATATCTGTAGGAAACTTCACGTCATTGTTGAGTAAAATATCTGCTCGAAATATTTTTTTCCACGGCTCGTTAAGCTTCTGGCTAAATGTAGCTTTATATAACTCCATCAAATCCGTGTTCTTTCCTTCATGAAGTATCTGCTCCTTTAAAATGAAACCTTTGCTTTCATTACCTTCATAATGTGGAAAAACAACTAGTTCTTCAGATAAATTATTTCTTAGATACTCAATCACTTTTTTTAGTGTTCCAGTATCGATAACATCGTCGATGTCTATATAGCAAATATATTTCCCATTTGCCTTTTTTAAAGCGTTATTACGTGCACCACTTACCCCTGTATTATTTTGCGAGATAATATTAATATTTACTATATCATTCGAAATATTTCTTAGTAGTTTCAGTGTATTATCTGTAGATCCATCATCCACAACAATGCATTCAACATCACAATCTAAAAGTGGCACTATTCTATTTATACATTTCTCTATATAGTTTTCAGCGTTGAATGCAGGAATAATGATACTTAACAATATCTGTGAATCCACCATTATTTACCCCTTATGACTGTTATAAGTTTTGCTGCAAGCAATGCCGGAATATACAGATGCATGTTTAACAGAATCAAATACATTTTTGCCGATTTTGGTAATCCATCACACTTTATTCCTTTTAAGACCTCTGTTTCCTTTATTTTCAGTCGAATATGCTTACTCGCAACAGTAATTTTTCTTTTGCTTTTTATCTCATGGAATACTGCCATGATAAGCCAATATGCTTTAAAAGCATTAATCTGCTCATCAATTATCGGATCACGTTTTCCAATTCGCCGCTCAATGTAGTCTGTTAACAGCTTATTATTATCAAATCGATTTGGATCATAACTATGAACCATTGATTCAACATTCAATTGGTTATAAATATATAATATATCGTCACAGAAAAAGACATTTTCGGCTGCATATAAGCATTCAAACACAAATGCGTTATCTTCACCCATGCGAATACGTTCCTCTTGGCAATAGTGTTTGAGTAAAAAATCCCGTTTAAATATTTTATTCCAAGCTACTGGAAAAATAAGCCCCGTACAAAATGGTTTGCGCGAATCATACATCATATAAGGGTAAACATCTGAGCGCAATTTATCTTTGTTATACAGTCCTTCAGGAACCGACTTCGGAATTTGTTCTTGTGTATCAGTAAATTGTCGTACCGCACTATACACAACCATTTCCACATCATATTTACTTACTGCCTTGCTCCATACAGTCTGAAGAAGATTCTCTGATATCCAATCATCTCCATCAACATAACAAATATAATCACCCTTTGCTTCTTTTATACCTGTATTTCTTGCCGCAACAAGACCAGCATTTTCCTTATGAATCACACGAACTCTTTTATCTTTTTTCGCATATTCATCACAGATTTTAGGACACTTATCTGGTGATCCATCATCAACCAAAATTAGTTCAAAGTCTTGAAATGTTTGCTTTAGAATACTGTCAATGCATTTATTTAAATACTTTTCCACTTTATAAATTGGCACTATTACAGAAAATGTTGTACTCATCCTTATATCTCCATTAATTTTTTAATTGCTGTGCGATATCAGCATCCACGATTTCCTCGCCAGTCTTATGCTTCAGCTGCTCCTTAGAAGCTTCACTTAAACCGTTATTGATCACACAGTTCATATCGCAGGTGCTGCACTTGTCCAGTTCTTCCTTAGTGACTTTGCCATCACGGTAATCGCGGCAGATTTTCAGCTCGTACATGCTGTACGGATGTTTAGTGAACAGAGCCTTGAACTTATGAACCAGAACCCAAGTAGCAGGCTTCCAGATGTACTTATGCATAGCCGGGCTGACAGAGCCAATCATCCAGCAGTCACGGTCGCAGCAACGAACCTTTGCACGAACCTTCTCGGCCTCCGGGCTATTCCACAGCTCGTCCCAAGTCTGGTTGTTCAGGTTGCCCATGACTTCCTTATCCTTGGTGCCATTGCAAGGCATAACATCGCCATACGGGTCAATGAAGAAGGTATCGAAGCTCATGTCGCAAGGCAGCAGACGCTTCTGACCATAAATGTAGTTGATCAGGCCGTGGTTAAAGTAGGCACGGAACCACTTCTTCGGGCTGTTGCTACGGAGCAGCTCGTTGACCAGATTCTCAAAGTTCTTTGCAACCATCGGGCGGTCGTGGATGATGTTCTTAGCCTCAACGAAGTAGAAGCTGTTATGCAGAGATGCCGTTGCGAACTCCATGCCCATCTCGTCGGAGATCTTGTACAGCGGAACCAAGTCAGGAGCATTCTTGTCCTGAACGGTCATACCGAAGCCGACATCCTTCATGCCCATTTCACGCAGCTTCTTCAGCGTGCCATAACCACGCTGATAACCGTTCTGCAGGCCGCGAATCTCGTTGTTGGTCTGCTCCAGACCCTCGATAGAAATACGAATACCGATCTGCGGGAACTCCTTGCACAGGTCAACGATACGATCGGTGAAGAAGCCGTTCGTGGAAATAACGATACGGTCAGACTTCTTGTACAATTCACGCACGATATCCTTCAGGTCGGTACGGATGAACGGCTCGCCGCCGGTGATGTTGGTGAAGTACATCTTCGGCAGTTTCTTGATGGTTTCGATGCTGATCTCCTCTTCCGGCTTGGAAGGTGCTTTATAACGGTTGCACATAGAGCAACGAGCATTGCAACGATAAGTGACGATGACCGTACCATTTAACTTCTTTTCTTCAGACATGATTAACTCTCCTAACTCTCTCTTTTAAGAATGTTTCGATTTTATTTAAGAACCACTTGGCACATACCGAGAACACAACCGAACCGCAGATGACTGCAACCGCTGTGAAGATATATGCCAGCAGAACATTTCCAAATGGATGAACTAAGTGTAACTTCTCAAGCACACGATAAATTACCATGTGGCACAAGTAAATCTCGAAGCTGATACCGCCGAGGAACTTGGCAACTGGATTGACCAGTACCCCCCCCCGTTGTACAACCGAGGGTATATACCAGTGCTGCCACACAGAAGAACAGCATCGTGAGCGTATTGCCGCCTAATGCAAAATAAGCAACTGCGGCAATCAACAAAATCGCTCCAGCGATAACCTTGTGCTTCGATGCGAACTCGGCCAGTTCCTTCCGATAGAGGAAAATCAGACCGCCTGCGATAAAATATATTGCACAATACAGAATGTTTGTCCTCGCACTAAAATTCACTGCCACTCTATCTGCAATGTGGCTTTCATCAAAGAAATATGTACTGCATACGAAATTGTAGATTACAGCGCAGATAAATGCCAACCATGCACGTTTCTTGCTTTCCAGCAGAAAGCAGAAAAAGGGGAACAGCAGATAAAACACAAAAATCACTGCCAACGTCCAGCTCACACCAATAACCGATATGTTCATATTCGGCAGAAGTCCCTGGCATAGTGTCAGGTTAGCAAAAACCTCATACAGCGCACTCTTACTAGGCGACATTACGAAATCAAGCACACAGAGCAATGCGAAATATGGCCAGATCTTGTTGTACCGTTTTTTGTAAAAATCCACTACACTGATTTTCTGATCCTTGAATTTCTGGTAGTAGCCGCAGCACATTCCAAAACCACTGACCATCATAAAAAGGAAAACGAGGTTTGTAAAAGACGGTATCAACCGTTCAAACACAAATCCTCCCATCCTATATTCTCCATTTGCAAGGACGTGCATCAGTGCAATGCCAATGATGGCATACGCCTTCAATCCATCTATTCCCTCATATCTATCCGCTTTTGTAGCCACAAGTTTTTTCCTCACTTACCAAGTCTTACTGATAGCTTTTTCTTTTTTACGCTCTACCAGTTGTTTTTCGAGTTCTTAACAAAGGACTCATTATTTTATCCGACATTATTTTAACCACAATCGCTAAAATCAATGTTGCAACAAATACAGTTACAATAAAAACGCCTGAACTCATTTTCGGAAAAAGTCTACTAACTATCGAAATAACAACCAAATGCCCTAAATAAAACTCATATGAAATATTTCCTAATAATTGAACCAGTCTTCCTTCAAAAGAAATGTTCATTGTGCATGCTGAAAACAGTAGCAATAATACCACGGCCAAAACTACTCTCAGCAACCATCCTCCAAGGAAAAAAACATGCTTATATTTCATATATAGAATTCCTAGCAAAGCTGATAATAGGAATAATATAATTATTTTCCTTGTATGACTTTGTTTTAATTCACTTGTTATTATCTCCTTTTTATGATAGAGAATTAAACCAAAAATAAACCCTATACTTTCTGTCGGCCAAATGAAGAAAATCTTTATCGGCGTCAAATATGTTACTAAACTAAACAGTAAACAAATCAGCCCCACTAGCCAATCTTTTATATCCACTGGTATAACTTTTGTTTTCCAGATTATCCAAAACACCAAATAAGCAACAATAATCGCATAAATGTATTGATTAAACGCATAGAGTCCTCGAACCTCATATACATTTAAGGTCATCACTTTAAAACCGAATGAAATTATATTGATCAATATTGCAGGCACAAACAGCGCCAAAATTCTTTTTTTCCAGAATTGATTTAAATAGCTTTGACTTCTTTCTACGCTAGTCCTACATCCAAAAGCTGAAATCGCAAAAAATGTAAAAACACCAACATACGCAAAACTACCGATAATGTTCTGTACCGTGTTAGTATAATCATTCGATATATGAACATACATAATGACAACACACATCATGCCTTTAACCGCATTCGTATACTTCTTATCCATGTATGTTGCCGCATTAAAATTCCATTTGCTACCTTGTACTGCGGCAAATATCAGCAAAGCTATTGGTATTAATGTATAAATATAATTCATCATTTTTTATTCTCACTCAATCTGTAATTAATAGTTCAGTCAACCGACACTACAGCCAAAGCGTTATTCATCTACGACAGAATCTTTTTAACGTAACATGTTCTATTTCACTATCTCTGTTCAGATGCAGCACTTCCAATGTGTTGTTCATAAACTAGAGTGCTCCATACAAACGCAGGTAGTGATACTGAAAGTTCTTATGATAAAATCATCTGCTGTTACTGAACCTAGGTAGCGAGATAAAAACCGCACTCGCAGTCTCACCCATATCTCGAAAAGTGCCGTAAATACGCTATTTTTCCAGCGTTTTCACTATGTACATCTCACTACCTTCGTTCGGTTAGAGGAGATTATTTATTATCAATACTCTCATCTATTATTTTCTCCTGTACAGTTTCATCGTTTCCTTTACAACTTCATCCCAGTTGTATTTTGCACAGATAAAGTCAGCTG
>OLPO01000673.1_pt1 | contig 26905 bp, 16 predicted proteins | sample 1672831 | NCBI WGS metagenome assembly OLPO01 (sample SAMEA3136728, study PRJEB25190) | human gut metagenome
GTGCATAGAGGGGTGGGAAAGTATATAAAGGTCAGTGAATGTCTTGATTGATTACAAACATTATTATAGCAAGTTTTCTTAAAATGTCAAATGTCAGACTTGCATTTTGGTTTTCAAAAGATTATAATAAAGTCATTCCTACTTAATTTTATTTAGCAAGCGCACAAAAAAGCATACTTTTCCAATTTTGTTAAAGATAACAGTGATTGTATACTTCACTTTATTTTTTTGTGCGCATTACACAAAACAATGACAAGGAGTCAATCCATGGACGATTTGGACCACAAAATCCTACAACTGCTGGCGGAAAATGCGCGTATGCCCGTTAAGGACATCGCCCAGCGGGTCAGCCTGACCAGTCCCGCCGTATCCAGCCGCATCCACCGCCTGGAGCAGGAGGGGGTCATCGGCGGGTACACTGTCGTGCTGCGCCACCCCGACGCGCCCGCCCGGGTCGAGGCGCTGATCTCGGTACTGGTGGACGCAGCGACCCGCGCGAGCTTTCTGACCATGATCGAGCAGGAGCCGCAGGTCTTGCAGTGCTTCCGCGTGACAGGCAGCTACAACTTTATAATTAAGGTAAGCTGCACCGACATTGACGCGCTGGAGCACCTGCTGACCAAGATGCAGAAGATGGGCTCCACCAACACCCAGATCATCCTGAATACCCAGCTGGACCGCGGTCTGGCATTCGACGAATAAGCGAGGTTTTTATGGCACATTTTTGCAAAAACTGCGGTCTGCTGACTGCCCCGTACGACGAGCGGTGCCCCAAGTGCGGCGCACCGCTGCCGCATATCCCGATGGGTGAGGCTCTGTTGGAGTCCATGCGTCAGTCCCCGGAGGGTACCGTTCAGACCGGCGAGCCGCTGTACGAGCAGGACCTGGAGGAGGACCGCATCGACGCCATGAGCCAGGGCGCGACGACGGCGGCCATGCTGCTGTTCGCCATTCCCATCGCCGGGTTCGTGCTGGCGGTGGTGTGGAGCTTTGGCGGCACGCAGAACCCTGCCCGCAGGCGGCTGGCCCGGGCGTACCTGATCCGTGCGCTGGTCGTGGCGGGGCTGGTCATCCTGTTTGTGGCTGTGGCCGCGATGGTGTTTACCGCCGCGCTGCACAGCCAGCTGGCCTACTACTATTACCGTTGAGGAGGCGCCATGAAAGCATCTGTCATCATCCCGAACCTGAACGGCGCGGGCTGGCTGCGGGATTCCATCGAGTCCGTCTGGGCGCAGACCGAGCAGGATTTTGAGCTGATCGTCATTGACAACGGCTCCACCGACGAGAGCCTGGACATCGCCCGCAGCTACTGCGGGCGGGACCGCTACACTTTAATTGAAAACGCCGGGAACACCGGCTTTTCCCATGCGGTGAACCAGGGCATTGCGATTGCCAAAGGCGAGTACATGGCGCTGTTCAACAACGACGCCTTTGCGGAGCCGGATTGGCTGGCGGAGCTGATCAAAACCGCCGACGCCGACCCGAAAATTTTTGCGGTCAGCAGCCTGATGCTGCGCTACTATGAGCCGGAGTTGGCCGACGACGCGGGCGACTACGTGACGATCCTGGGCTTTGCCTGCAAGCGCGGCGACGGCTTAAAGGCCAGCCGCTATACAAAGCCCTGCCGTGTGTTCAGCGCGTGCGGCGGCGCGGCGCTCTACCGCAAGTCGATTCTGGACGAGATCGGCGTGTTTGACGAGCTGTTCTTCGCGTATTACGAGGACGTCGATTTGAGCTGGCGTGCGAACAATTTCGGCTACAGGAACGTCTACTGCCCCACGGCCCGCTGCCGCCACATCTGCGGCGCGACCACCGGCGCGGTGCGCTACAACCCGTTTAAGAGCATCCAGAGCGGGCGCAACAGCATTCTGCTGCCCTACAAGAACCAGCCGATTTTGATGTTGGTTTTGAATTTTATCCCGATGCTGCTGGGGTATCTGCTCAAAGTGCTTATGTTCCGGCTGCGCGGCTTCGGCGGGGATTACGCGAAAGGCTTCCGCGAGGCGTGGGCGGCGCTGCCGAAGATAAACAAACCGAGATTCAAGTGGCGGAACCTGCCCAATTATGTCTGGGTGGAGTTCAGTCTGCTCGCCGGGCTGTTCAAGTACATTGTGTACCGCGTGCAGCGGGCGTTGAAGATCACGTGATGGGGGGTCTTGCCTTTCATTTTGCTGCGCTGTAGGGGCCGGGCATGCCCGGCCCGGTGCTTTCCCGGAAGGCCGGTGCTAGCGGGTAACGGCAAGAAGCCCCTCCGGCCATCGCTGCGCTCGGCCACCTCCCCTGTGAGGGGAGGCTTTTCTCGGGCGGAGCCCGCAAAAAAGGCTCCTCGCATTGCGGGGTGACTCCCCGCTGCGCGGGGAGATGTCGCGAAGCGACAGAGGGGTTCGGGTCCGAAGGACTGGCCGAGCCTGCGAGGCCTGAGGAGCTTTGGACCTTTCCGCAGACTCCCTTTTCTCTTACTTTCTTCGAGAAGAAAGTAAGCAAAGAAGCTTTACATATTTTACCCAAAAAGCACCTGCTGGCCGGTCACACGCATACCGGTCAGCAGGTGCTTTTATTTTACTTGTTTAGAATTTCTTTGGTTCTTTCTTTGCAAAGAAAGAACATCTCTCGTTTAATCCTCATCCGCAAAGTTGCCCAATGCCTTTGCCTGCTCGATGACCTTGTTCTCGAGCATCTGCGGCAGGGTCTCATACCGGACGAACTCGAACGTGAAGTAGCCGCGGCCCTGGGTCAGCTGGCGCAGGAAGGTGGTGAAGTCCTGCATCTCGGCCACGGGGACCTCGGCCTCGACGACCTGCAGGCCGTCGTCATCGGGGTTCATGCCCAGCACGCGGCCGCGGCGCTTCGTGACCTCGCCCATAATATCGCCAGTGTTGTCGGCGGGGACGTGGGCTTTCAATGCGCCGATGGGCTCAAGCAGGACGGGGCCGGCCTCGGGGATGGCGGCCTTATACGCGAGTTTGGCGGCCATAATGAACGCCATTTCGCTGGAATCAACAGGGTGGTAGCTGCCGTCCAGCAGCGTGGCCTTCATGCCGACCATCGGGTAACCGGCCAGCACGCCGTGCTCGGCGGCCTGACGGACGCCCTTCTCGACTGCCGGGAAGAAGTTCTTCGGCACGCTGCCGCCGAACACGTTCTCGGCAAACTCGATGCCCTCGCCCTCGATGGGCTCGAACTGGATCCAGACGTCGCCGAACTGGCCGTGGCCGCCGGTCTGCTTCTTGTGGCGGCCCTGCGCCTTGCAGCTCTTGCGGATGGACTCGCGGTAGGGCACGCGCGGTGCCTCCAGCGTGATCTCAACGCCGAACTTATTCTTCAGCTTGGCAAGCGCGACCTCCAGATGCTGGGTGCCCAGACCGCTGATGATCTGCTGCTTCGTCTCGGGGTCGACCACGAACCGGATGGCGGGGTCCTCCTCGATCAGGCGGGCCAGCGCACTGCCGACCTTACCCTCGTCGCCCTTCTTGGCGACCTTGACGGCCATGCGGTAGCTGCTGATGGGGTACACAGGTGCGGGCAGCGCCACAACGCGGGCGGGGTCACACAGGGTATCGCCGGTCTTGGCGGTGGCCAGCTTGGCAACTGCGCCGATGTCACCGGCGGCGATTTCGGGCGTGTCGGTCTGCTTTTTGCCGCAGACGGTCAGCGTCTTGCCCAGGCGCTCCGGCTGGCCGGTGCGGGCGTTGACGGCGTTGCTCGTCGCGGTCAGCTTGCCGGACAGCACCTTAATAAAGCTCAGCTTGCCGACAAACGGGTCGGCCACAGTCTTAAAGACGTAGGCGCACAGCGGGGCGGCGGGGTCAGCGGTGATCTCCACCGGCTCGCCGCCAGACTCGCCCACGGCGGACGCGGTGTCCGCGCCGGGCAGCAGCACGTTCATGTTGTAGAGCAGCATATCCAGCGCCTGCGCGTTGACCGCGGAGCCGCAGAACACGGGCGTGATCTGGCCGCTGCGCACGCCGGAGGCCATGCCCTGGACGATCTCCTCTGTGGTGAAAGCCTCACCCTCGAAGAACTTCTCCATCAAAGCCTCGTCGGTCTCGGCGATGGCCTCGCTCATGGCCTGGATCAGGCCCTCAAAGCGGTGGCCGATGTCGGGCAGGTCGATCTGGACCTGCTTGCCGCCTTCGTATTTGAAGGCCTTCTGGCTGAACAGGTTGATGTAGGCGACGGTGCCGTCGTCCAGACGGACGGGCACGACGCAGGGGCAGACACTGGGGCCGAACTTGATCTTCATCTGCTCCAGGATCTTAAAGTAGTCGGCGTTTTCCAAATCAGCCTTGGTGACAAAGATCATCCGCGCCTTGTTGTTTTTCAGCGCCAGCTGGTACGCCTTCTCGGCACCGACGGTCACGCCGGAACGCCCGGACACACAGATCAGCACGCTCTCGGCGGCCATGATGCCCTCGGCAGCGCCGGTCTCAAAATCAAACAGACCCGGTGCGTCGATCAGGTTGTACTTGATGCCCTCGTACTCGACGGGGACAACGCTCGAATTGAGCGATGCCTTGCGGCGGATCTCCTCGGGGTCAAAGTCGCTGGCGGTGGTGCCGTCCTCGACACGGCCCATACGCTCGGAAGCGCCGCTCATGTACAGCAGTGCCTCGGTCAGCGTCGTTTTGCCGCAGCCGGCGTGGCCGGCCACCAGAATGTTGCGGATGTCTTTGCTTGCGTAGCCCATGGATCGTCAAACCTCTTTTCGCGCCGGGGCTGCTTCCGGCAGCCCTGCGGCGTAGAATTTCATTGCGGCGCAGTGATTTTTGAACACTCCCGCCTGTTTGATACTACTTTACCACATTGTTGTGGAAATTTAAACAGTTTTTTCGGATTTTTTGTAAAAATTTTTAGGCAAAAGATTGTGGAAAGTGTAAAAAAACAGACCCTTGCCTCCCTCTGCGAGGGAGGTGGCCCCGCAGGGCCGGAGGGAGAGAACCTTTCCATAGCCCAAAATATGTCGGATTATCGCAAGGTTCTCTCCCCCACCGCCTGCGGGCGGAGCCCCCTCGCAGAGGGGGCCAGGGTAAAGAAAAAGCCGCACAGCTTTCACTGTGCGGCTTAACGGCTCACTTATTTTTCCTTCTTCGCCGTCTTTTTGCGGCGGCGGACGCGCCCGCTGTCGGCCTTGGCCTCGGGAACATAGAGGCTATAGCTCAACAGGTAGCGGCCATGGGCAGGGATGCGGTAGAATGCGGCCTTGATGCGCTCCAGCGGGCCGGTGCCGCTCTCGGCGGTGCTGCCGCTCAGCATAACAACATACTGCATATCGGTGTAGCGGGCGGCCACATCGCACTGGCGCAGATTCGTGTGGATCAGATCGCCCAGCTGCTCCACCATCAGAGCGGTCTCGGCAGCATCGGTGTTCTGGCTGGGAGCCACGGTCAGGATCGCCAGGAATACTTGCAGACCGTAGCGGACCTGCACGCCGCGCTGTACGCGGTAAATTTCCTTGAACGTCTCAAAGTCGCAGATGCAGGCCCCCGTGTCCTCAGTATCCGGCAGGGCAGAGATCAGCTTGGAGACCTCGCTCTCCATATTGCGGTCTGCCTGACGCATCTGGCGGTAGGCAGAGCCTGCGCGGCCCGGCTCAATGGCATGATGCAGGCAGCCCATGGCGCTGCCGCGGCGTGCCAGATCCTGCGCCTCCTCGTGGCGGCCCAGCGTCTCCAGCGCGACGATCTTTTCCAGATAAAGGCGCTCCTCGTAGGGGTCCAGCTCCAGCGCGCGGGTACACAGCGTAACGATGCGGGTGCTCTCGCCCCATTTTTTGCAGAGCTCCAGCAGGTTTAAAATGGCTGTGCGGTACTGCCCGTGCAGGCGCACGCTGACGCTTTCGACCCACGGCTCGGACGCAGACTGCGGCAGCAGGCGCCCGTCATACAGGTTGACGATCTGTTCATAAATACGGCTGCGCTTCTCGGCGTCGCTCTCCTTGCGGGCCAGCTCCGACAGGTCGTTGACCTCAAACACATCCACATTGCAGTCCAGATGGGGGTTCCACTGGTAGTAGCCGCGGCTGGTCACGATGCAGTCCTTCATCTCCTCCAGACCCTCCGCGTCGATCATAAGGCGGAAGCGATGCAAGATGGCGCGCAGGGCCATGTCCGGGTTGGTGGACCGCTCCCCTGCCCACAGGGTATCGGTCAGTACCTTGTGGGAGACGCGCTCCCCGCGCCGCAAAACGAGATACTGCACCAGCGCCGTTGCCTTGCGGGACTGCGCCAGCTGTGCCAGCACGGGCTTGCCGTTCATACGGATCTCAAAGCCGCCCAGCATTTTGATTTCAATTGTTGCCATCCTAGTCATCCTCTCTGCTCTGATGCCCATGACGTTCCTGCATTTTGTCCGGCACACAGGTATTCATGTTTTAAAGTATAACAAGTCCATTTGAATTTGTCCAGTACATCCGCCGGGATTGTAATATACTTTTCAAAAATCGTCCCGGAGGGCACCGCTCACGACTCCGACGATGCCTTGCCATCCCAGGTGCCGGGTTTATACAGGATGACCGGCTCACCGGGCAACTGCACAATGGCTTTTTGGGTGCACAGCGGCACGATCTGGTCGTTGGCGTCCCGCTTGGCCACAGTCAGCACCACCGTCATAGCCGTAATGCGCGGGGTCTTGGTTTCGTCGCCGTCCTGCGTCCAGCTGCGGGCGTAGAAATGCAGTTCGCTGATGAACAGCCCCATATAGGCATCCCGGGGATAGGCCGTTGTGTAGCCGTAGGCAACGTAGGGCCGTGTGACCGTCTCAGTACCGTCCTCGGCCTTGTCCTTTTTTGTGTGCTGCGGGTTGCCGTAGTGCCCGGCGTTATTCAGTTCATCGCGGTAAAAGCGCATGTGCAGGTAGCCGTTCAGTGCATTGGCCTGATCCGCTGTCAGCAGTGCTGTGCCGTCTGTCTTTGTCAGCATCGGCACACAGTCCTTGTCGATCAGCTCAATGTGGTTGGGGTAGACGCTGAATTCCAATGCCGTGCCCTGGCTGTAGTCGTTACCCTTGGACGCAAAAACGCTGTCCAAATTATTAAGGTCCGTCGCGCCGTCGGTGAAGCGGATATAGCCGTTCGCCTCGAGCACCTCGCCGCGGATCGTCTCAATGAGCGCGTCGGCCAGATTTTGCGCGCGCGTCTGCTGCTGGATGTCCATGTACGCCTGCGCACTGGGCTGTATCAGCGTGACCGCCGCCAGCGTAAAGAGCGACAGCAGCACCATGCAGACGATCAGCTCCACCAGCGTTGTGCCGCTCTGGTTTTTCAAACGCTGCTTCATGGGTTGGTCGTCCCTTCTGCCTTAGATTTCCTGCTGTAGCGGTAAAATTTGTGTGGGTTTTCGTCGTCAGGTGCGTATGTCTCCACGCTGTCCAGCTCGACGCCGTTCACCGTAAACTCACCGTAATCGCCAAAGGAGAACTTCAGCCCATACTGCTCCTTCACCCAGTTGGGGGCCGCGTTATTGGCCGGGTACAGCCCGGCGCAGAAGGCATAGGCTGTCTCCCGCAGCGACTCGGCCTTTTGGGACATGGCGCGGGCGTACCGCAGCGAAACGACGAACATCGACGTAAAAATCATTAGCAGCAGGAACGACACCAGCACTTCCACAATGGTCTCGCCGCGCTGACTTTGTAAAGTATGTTTCATAGCGGGTCACTCCTGTGTTGTGCCGGTGCTCTGTTTGGCACCGCGGGTGTAGGTGATGGAATCGGGCTGCTGGCTGGTGTCGCAATGGAACGTCAGGCGGTTGCTGCCAATGTTGTCGGCAGTAATGGGCTGTTCACCACTGCCGGGGGCGTAGAACGTCAGGTCGCTAATACGGTAATACTTTGTTGTACTGTCGTTTATTGTGTAATACACCTTGGGGAATGTATTGTTTTTTGCCTGGCTGCCGTCGCTGTCGTACTTCACTGTGCGGTCATAGGTCCGCGTGAAGGCAAAGCTCTCGCCGTTTTTCGTGACTGTCACCGTAATGTCCAGCTGTAAATCGACGATTGCCATGCCCTTGCGGTCTTCGCCCTCCAATGTGTCGAGCAGGTTGCGCAGGTCTGTGACACTGGTGCTGTTCGCCGTCTGGTTCAGCTTGTCGGCACCGTCGCCCGGGCGGCGGCGCAGTGTTACCGTGATGGCCTCGGCCCCGCCATCAGGCTGGCTGCCTTTCGGTTTCCAGGCGAACTCCTTGGGCTGGGATTCCAAATCATAGATGTCCTTGCCGTAGCTTTGGGAGAACATGAACTGCTCATTGACGAACTTGGCAAAGCTGCTGTCCTTCTTGTTCAGCTCCCCTTCCAGCACGTCGGAAAAGCTGGTTGCCAGCTGGTAGGCTTCCTGTTCCAGCAGCTGGCGGTTGGCATTGGCCGTCAGCACGGAGGCCGCATAGACCAGCGCTGCCGACAGCGCCACAAACAGCGCGCCGATGCAGAGGACCAGTATCATCGAAAGTCCCTGCTCCCCGCGCAGAATGCTGCGTGCCCTGCGGTGCATAATGCCACCTTCTTTCCTGAAATAAAATTACGATGCGTCGCTTGTTTTCGTCCGTTCCGGGGGCGCGGTTTCCGCCGCGTCCGTCTCATCCGGGGCAGCGGCGGTCTCCGGGGTCGCCATGGGCAGTGCCGCACGGGCCCGCATCAGGACCGGGGGCACGCTTGCGGGGGCGCTTTCCGCCGCCGTGCTTTCTGCAGTCTCGGCGGGCGCGACGCTCTCCGCGGAGTCCATACTCTGGGCATCCTCCGCCGCATCGGCGGTGTTCGTCTCATTGACGGGGACCTTGACCGTGCCGGATTCGACGGTCTTACCATTGTTATCCGAGTGCGCCAGCGTCTGCAGCATCACACTTGCGGTGAACTTTTGCAGAGCGAGCGAGTCGTCCTGCACCTTTTCCTGCAGCTCGGGCAGGGTGATGCGGTAAACAGGCTCGGCGCCGTCCTCCTGCACCAGCTCCAGCATGGGAACCGTCTGTGCCTTGTAGTACAGCGTACCGCCCTCTATTTCCACCGTGCCGGTGACGTCATAGGGCTTCTGTTCCCAGTCGGTCAGGTTGTTATCTTTGTCGTAGACAGGCTCAACGCTCAGGTCGTACCAGGTGCGGGTCTTGTTGGTCTCCGCGTCCACAACGGTGGTCTGCTTCGCAATCTCTGTCGTTTTGTCGTTATAGGTCTTGGTAACGGTTTTGATTTCCCCGCGCTTATGCGTGGTGCCGTCTGTGTCCGTCTCGTCCCTGTCGTAGGTCGTCACCGTAATGCTGTAAGGCTGTTTCTTCGTACTATCCAGCGGCGTGACGGTAAAGGTATAGCTGTCTGTCAGGTTGCGCACCGTGCCGTCGGCCTGGGTGTACTTGTTCACCGCGGTCCACTCCACCGTAAAGCGGCGCAGCTCCAGCGTGGCCTTACCGCGCTCGACGGCAAACTCGGGGTCGTTGTACAGGTTGACCTCCTGCGCGTAAACGGCATTGCCAAGTGCGCGTTCCGGTTCGTCCACGGGGACGTCCAGCGTGATGGCCGGCAGCTGTGCCTTTGCGGCATCCTGCAGGAAGTAGAACCAGTTCGACGCTGTCCTGCCGTCGGTGGGCATAACGCGCACCGCGGGCAGCAGGTATTGTTTTGCATGGTCGGGCGTCAGCGTAAAGCCGTTGCCGTCGGGCACAAAGGTATAGCTGGCGGTGGTGTCGTTGACGCTGGCGCTCCCGCCCACCGTGCGGTTGTCTTTCGGGATGACCAGCTCGGCGGCACCGCTGGCCAGCATCTCGTCCAGTGCTTTGGTCAATTCCTGCTGGGCCTCATACTTGGCCTGTCCGGTGCCTTCGCCCTGCCAAGCCTCGGCCAGTTTGGCAATTTTTGTATAGTTGGCCACATCGCTGAAGATATAGCCGGTAAAGTAGACATTGCCCTTTGCGGCTTCCTCCAGCGTCATGTTGAGCTTGAGGTCGTTCAGGAACGTCTCCTGATTCGGGCTGTTGTTGTCAAAAGCGACGTTTTCAACCACAGGCGCAGCGGCGCGGCGGACGATGGTCTCGGGCTGGCTCAACGCGCCGTCCGGGCCGTCAAAGCAATTGCTACCAGCCTTGCGGCGGGCAATGACGCGGAAGCGCAATGCCTCGCCCTGATACTGCTCCAGATCCAGCGTCAGGCTGCCGACGTTGTCCGTAGTGGGCAGCGTCAGCACAGTATTGCCATCGGCATCGACGACGCACAGGTCATAGTGGTCAATGCGCTCGTCGTCGGACTGCGACCAGCTGACCGTGTAGAGCAGGGCATCCGCGTTGTCGGTCTCGCCGTTGACGCGGGTGATGGAGCTCGGCGCGCTGATGCCGGGCAGGCGCTGCTTAACGCTGTAATCCGCCACAGCGGACGCGCCAATTTCATCGGTGTCGGCTGCCGCCACGCGGGTGACCTCGAGCCGGACCTTGTCATAGCGCCAGCTGTCGCTGCCGTTGGCCAGCATGGTATCCACGTTGACAGGCAGGGTAAAGCTGTTGCTGCCGCTGCGCTGAACCTTATCGGCCAGATTTACGCCATCCTTCAGCGCAATTTGCTCCTGACCGGTCACATTGCCGTTCTCGTCCGTCAACAGGCCGTAGAGCTTGATGCTGTAGGTCGGCGTTTTCGCGTCCATGTCCTCTTGCGTCCAGTTGAACGTATAGGTCAACTCGTTGGTTTTCTCGTCAACTTTTCCTTCGGTGGTTTCCGCCAGCATCGGGGCTTTCAAGACATTCAGGTTCAGCTGCTTGAAGATGATCTGCGGGGTCGTTACCGTGGCCTGTATAGCCCATTCCTTGTCATCGGTGCGGCTCACGTCGGAGAAGCAGAGCGGCGTCAGATGGGCATAGGTATAGCTGTGCTCGCCCGTGCGGACGATCTCATAGCCGTTCTTCCACCAGATTTCTTTGCTGGTGTCGTTTGCATGGCTGGCTATGGCTGCGGACACTTCGTCTGGCGTGGCATCCCAGCGATACTTCATGTCGCCCTTGCCGCTGGTGACGGGCACCGCGACAACGAGGAAGTCGGTGTAGTTCGTCATGGCATCCGACGGCAGGCTGTTCAGGTTGAAGGTGACGGGAGACTCTGTCACAATGCTTTCCCGCGCGGCCAGCGTGATGTACTGGCCGTTCAAAGATACGCCGTTGACTTCGTCATTACCCAGATATTTTGCCAGCAGCATGACACGGTAGGTCGGGCTGCCGTGCTCGCTGCTGTCGCTCTTGACCTTCGGGGTAAAGCTGAACTTCACGGTTGCTTCAAAGCTCTCCGCTGTCTGGCCGGTGTAGGTCACAAACTCCGTGCTGCCGTCCTGTTTCAGCGTGCCAAGCGGCAGACCGTCCTCGTCCTTGCCGTTAGGGCCGTTGTGGTCACGCCACTGGGACGGGAGATAGGTCTCTGACTTGTACTGGGCCGAGCGCAGATACTTTGTACTGCTGCTGTTGTCCGGGGTTGCCAACGCCGTAAGCGTCAAAGTGCGTTCCAAATTTTGGGTCAGGCGGATGTACTGCTTGCCATTCCGTCTGCTGAAATAATAAGGATGCTTTCCATCGGTCAGCTTAACGGTCCATGCCTCGTCTGTCGGGTATTCGGTGTAGTTTTTCAGCACCGCGACAACCTCATACTTGAATTCTCTCGATTTTTCATCCGGCGTCTGGCACTGATTCCAGTCAAAGCCGCCGTTCTCGCGTTTGACCAGCCGGAACTCAATCTCCGGTGTAGGCAGGGCGTGCATAAAGGTCTGCACGGCGCTGGTCCGGGAGTTGTCTACCTGCGTCGGGTCGTCGTTGGTGTTGTAGGGCGTTACACGCACGACGAAGTAACCCGTCCACGCTTTATCTGCCACAAAGGTATAGCTGCGCTGGTAGACGTCAGCTTTCAGATAGGGAACTGCATCCGGTTCGACAGTACCCGCATCGTTGCAGGGCAGAATTTCAACACGGTAGTAAGCGGCGGGGCTGGCATTCTTGTCGCTGTCGCTCGGCTCGGCCCACGTCACTTCATAACGGCCATAGACGTTGTTGTCCGCGTCCTGCACCTGGCTGGCCTTGACGTTGATTTCTCCCGGCTGGGCGGGCTTGGTGCTGTCCAGCACGTACTTATAGTAGTTCTGGATGACCTCGTCGGTGATGTCGGTAATATCAACGTCCGATTTGTTCGTACTGTTCGCGGCTTCGCCGAATTGCAGCATCACAGTCGCTCTCTGGTTGCCGGGATTGGTATCATCGCCCGCGCCGGTATCATCGTAAATGTAGGCTTTCTTACCGTCGGTCTTGATATAGGCAGAGTTTGGTTTGGCATCCTGATCCGTAGAAGTAGTGCCTCGCATCCACCACAGACTGTACGCTGCGCCGTTCCCATCCTTTGCCAAAGTGGGCAGGAACGCAATATAAGGATCTGTCTGACTATCGACGTTATAGCCTATGTACAGACGATGTGCTTTTACTTTTTCCGAGGACGGGTTCCAATATGTCTCCTTGTAGGCCTTGTCACTTCCTTGCTTATCCGCTTTCTCCCAGTTATCTGTTGTACTGTTCGGTTTTTCTGTGGTCAGTTTACGGGAATCTTTCTTAAAGAAGCTCTTGCCTGCACTTTCGGAATTCTCAATATAATAGTTGCCGTGGCCGGTGACATTCTCGTAACTCTGGCGCAAATAGGCAATAGGATACCAACCTGTACCAACCGTGGCAAAGCAGTTTGTGACATTGGTTGCTTCTTTCGACCCAGAGCCATTGCCGCGGCTGCCGACAATGCCGACTCTCCTGTCATACACTCCGCCACACGTAAAGTCTGTATTAAGGTTTCGGCAGCGGTCAATATTTACCGTAACATTATCAATGTTCCCCTTGTTGTATGGGCCGATCCATGCCAAAATGCCGACTGCCTGCGACACTGCCTTGATTGCACCGCTATTGACGCAGTCGATGATGTTCAGCGTCATAATATCGGTGGGCTTCTTCATCTCGATTTTACCGATAATGCCCGCGCAGTCATTTGCGCCGTTTGATTTATACCAAATCTGACCGTAGTTACGGCAGGAAAGCACATTTGTGGTGCCGCCGGAAATAGGCTGGTCAATAAAGCCGACAATACCGCCGACTGCACCGTAACCGCTGTTTTTGTCGTTCGTGTTTGTTGTGATTTTGCCAAAATTGAAGCATTTCTGCACGGTTCCGCCGTAGTCCAGCCAATAGGCGATCACGCCGCCCACATTGGCCGAGCGGCTGTTGAACACACTGCCGCAGTTGACTACCTTGCTGACAGACCACCGGTCATCGCTGCGGTTCTGCTGCTGGCCAATGACACCGCCCACATGGACAACAACACGATTTTCGCTCTTGTAAATGTTGTCATCGTCTGTATCATCCTTGTTCTTAGCCCCATCAAACACGCGCGTAAACCGGCGCACGGCGGCACAGTTTACCACAGTGTCCAGCACGCTTTTGTCTGTGACGTTGGATTCGTTCTGGCCGACAATACCGCCGACGGTGGATGCCGTTGTCGCATTGTCAGAATAGACAAACCACTTGCCGGTGGCGGAAGTGCCAATTGTACCGCGGAGAGAGTTAAAGCCTGCCAGACCGCCCACATAACCGGCGGCACGGACGGTCTCGCTGTTGTTGCTGCCGCGCAGGGCGACAAGCAGATCATTGGCGGCAAGACCTGTGTTGTTGTAAACGTTCGTGTAGCCCTTGTCCGTCACAGTGTCAATGCCCTTGAGGCCCGCGTAGGTCTTGCCTGTGGTCAGCTCTGCCGCCATGCTGTTGATGCCGGCATTGGCATCCGCCGCATCCAGCCAATTATCAACCTGTGTAACAAGGGCGGGTGTTGCTTTTTCGTCGCTGACCAGCGCTTTTTTGCTGCCGCTGCCCGTGATAGTGCCGTTGTTGGAGCCCGCGACGCCGCCCACAAAGCCGTAACGCGCCGTGATGATGCTGCCCGCGCCGTTGCTGCGCTCGGTGGCGACATAGCTGTTGACGATTTCGTCATTGTTGCGGCCCGCAATGCCGCCCACATGGCTGGCACTGGCGAGCTTTTCGTCTGCGGTCTGGGTCGTGGTGATGTTGCTGATACCGCTGACCTGCAGTTTGATGTATTTGACCTCACAGCCGGTGATTGTGCTGTTGTTCAAACCGGCAATGCCGCCCACCGTGCTGCCGGTGCTGCGTGCACCGGCGGAGACAAGGCCGGCCTGGTCTGCCTCGCCGCCCATCGTGCCGGAATAGGTACACTGCTTCAGGGTACCGTCGTTCTGGCCTGCGACGCCGCCCAAATTTGTATATTTATCAAGATTTTGTGTAAGGTCCAGCAGAACGTCGGTGCTGCTGACCGTGCCGTCCTCCGTGGTGCGGCCCACCGCGCCGCCCAGCGTGACGGTGTTGGTGCCTGCGCGCAGACCGTTGTTCAGCGCCAGCGCGCCGTTTCCGACCTGACAGCCGGTGACGGCGCCCTCGTTCATGCCCGCAAGGCCGCCAATGGTGACCGCCGGGGTGCTGAACCGCACGTTGGCGTTTGCCGCCAGCCTGACGTTGCGGATGGTCGCGCCCGCGCGGTTGTACGCCGCAACAGCGCCGATGCTCTCCGACGTGCCGGTGATCGTGCAGCCGCTTACGCTGCTGCTGCTTTCCAGCCCGGTCTCCTGACCGATGATGCCGAAGTTCGTGGCCGTCACGCCGCCCGCCGTGCCGTTGGCCGCGGTGACGGCGGCCTTGACCTGCACATTCTCAATGGACGCGCCGCTGTTATTATTGCCCGCGATGCCGCCCGCCTCGCCGTTGGTGGCGTAGACCTGATTCTGGGCATGGCTGCAATAGCTGATCGTACCGCCCGCGGCGTTCTCGCCCGCAATACCGCCCGCATATTGTGTGCTGGCGCGCACCGAGGCACGGTTATCCACACGGGTGATTTCGGCACGGTTCGTACCGGCCACGCCACCCGCGTAATTGGCGGCAGTGACGCTGCCGCTGACCGCGCCGTTGGCGTTTTCATCGCCGTAAATGCTGCCCTTATCCGTATTGATACCGGCCACGCCGCCCGCATACTTGTTGGCGGTGACACTGCTTTGCAGCTGGCCGGACAGCGAAATGCTGCCGACGTTGGCACCGGCCACGCCGCCCGCATACTGGTTGGCCTCCACCGTGTCAGTGCTGTTGTTCTCTGTGCAGATGATGAGGCCCTTGCTTGCCTCAGCGTCACCGCCCAGGTTGACGCCCGCAATGCCGCCGACATAGCTGTCGCCGCGCACGGCACAGCCCTGCGCCGGGTAGGCAGACTGAATAAGACCGCCGTTAACGCCCGCAACGCCGCCCAGATAGGTATACCCGTTTTCACGGTTGCCGAGGGACGCCTCCATGCTGCCGCCGGTGATCGTGCCCTCGTTCCAGCCCGCAAAGCCGCCCGCGGCGCACTTGTGAGCCACTGTGCCGTAGTTTGTGCAGTTTTCCAGCGTTGTGTTGGGTGTGGCATAGCCGATGATACCGCCCGCCAGTGCGCCGCGCGGGGTGTCAAAGTAATAGCGGCCACCGGCCAGCGCGTTCAGCAATACGCCGTCTTTAAACGCGCCGTTGGACGGGTTCAGGCCGCCGACGGACAGGGCGTTCTGCGTTGCGCCGTTGGTTGCATTTTGAATCGTCAGCTTCGTATTGGCGTCGTTTGCGCCGACGATGCCGCCGACGTAGATGTCGGCCTGCAGGTTGAGCTTGTTCCAGAAACCGGTCAGGATGACCTCTCCGTCCGACGTATTCGCGGCGGGGCTGTCGGTCAGCACGCCGGTGCTCTTGTCAATCGTCGGCAGCAGCGCCGCCAGCGTGACCTTTGCGGGCTTGTCCGCCAGCAGACGGTTGTAGCCGATGATGCCGCCCGCGACGGCGTCGGCCTCGACGCGGCCCGAGGCCACATCGGTTGTAAACGCGCCGCCCGTCACGGTGAAGCCGCCCACCGGCAGGTTGGCGCCGATGACGCCGCCGACAAGCTGCTGACCCGCCACGCGGCTGACCGTCACAGTGGCGGAGGGCAGCGTGGAGGCGCAGTTCAGGCCGATCATACCGCCGACAGCCTTGCCCGCCGCCACGATCTGGCCGCTGATGGTCAGGTTCCGGCCGGAGGTGTTGGAGATTATCGCATTTTCATCGTTATAACCGGCCACGCCGCCCACGTAGTTGTTGCCGTACAGGATGGCACCCAGCGTCGGGGTGCCGTTCTCATCCCACGTCACAACGCCGTTTTTGCCGTTGCAGCCCGCAATGCCGCCGACGTAGTCGGCGTAGCTGCCCGCGGGGCTGCTCAGCTCCTTTAACAGGTTGATGCGGCGGGTGTCGGTAGCGTTGTCGCCGGACATACGGTTGGCGCAGTTCTGTACGGTGGCTTTGGCAGTCTTGTCTTCACTGCCACCCCAGTCGGCATCATTGACGCCGACGATGCCGCCGACGTAGGCCGCGTTCTTTCCAAAGGCCGCGACCAGACCCGTATTGGTCATGCCGCTGATTATGCTGTTGCTGCCGTTGACCGACACGATGCCGCCGACGTAGCGGTTGCCAAAGACGTCACTGCTGTTCGTATCGTTCTGTTGTACGCCGCTGCCGGTAAAGCCACCAGCCAGACCGCCCACAAACCGGCTGCCGAGCACGTAGCCCCTGCCGGTCTTGCAGTTGTCCAGCATAATATCCTTGCCGTAGCCGACAAGGCCGCCGACGAAATCACCCTTGAGGGGGCTGGCGTCGGTCAATGTGCCGGTTTTTTTGTCGAAGCCCGCCTCGACCTGCTCCTTGAGCTGGGTCTCGGTCAGGTCGCTGCGGGTCACGCTTTCGCACCCTTGCAGGGTCACGCCCCTGCCGTAGCCCACAATGCCGCCGAAGAACTGCCCCAGCACCAGGCTGCGCGCATCGCCCTCGGTATCGCCCTTATAGTTGGCGCCCGCGCTGACCGTGCCGTTGTTCCTCAGGCCCGTCAGGCTCGGCGTGCTGATATTTGCGTCTGTCGTAAACAGGTTGCCGACGATGCCGCCCGTGAAGCCGTTGCCGGTGACAAAGCCGTTGTTGACGATGTTCGTATCACCGTTCGTTTTCATCTGGGCAGCGTCCACCGTGCCGAACACGCCGCCCACGCCGACGCTGCGCCAGAGGGAGTTCTTGTCACCCGGCTCGGCTGCCGCGGCAGCGTAGCGGGCCTTCTCGGCCTGCTGGTCTGCCGCTGTGGTCTTTGTAACGGATTGCGTGCCCTTGTCCACAAGCAGACCCGCTACCGTCACGTCCGACGCAACGGTCAGATCCTGCATGACGGACTCGGCTTTGGGTATGGCAACGCCGACGAGACCGCCAATGCCGCGCGGCTCGTCTGTATAATAGGTATAGCTTTTGTTATTTACGGTCCTGTCTTCTGCTGCTCGCTCTGTCGCGGTGGTAGAGTCGCCAAACGCCAGCGCCGCGGCCACCAGCGCACTCGTCGAGGAGTTCGTGCCGCGGGTCAGGGCGCAGTTTTCAAGCGTGCCGGTGTTGACGCCGCAGAGTGCGCCGACGGCGCGCACATCGCGCCAGTTCTCGTCGGTGTCCTCCAGCGCCGTGACGAATTTGGTTGCGGTCAGCTTGAGCTGTTTTTCGTTCGGCAGCGCATCGGCGGCGACGGTCTCGGTCTTGACGTTGACCTGAATGTCCGGGTCGCGCAGTGTGATGTAAGAAATTTTGCCCTTGTTCTCCCCGATAAGGCCGACATAGTGGTCGGCCAGCACGTCCTGCTCTGCCTTTCCGGTTTTTGCAACGGACTTGCTGCTCAATTGCAGATTGAGGATGGGCACACGGGTCGTTTGGGTTGTAAGGCCCGTTGCTTTGCTCGTAAGTTCGATTTTTTCACCCAGCTCCGGGATCGTCGGCCAGGCGACAGGGTCATTGAGGGACGGCACCTTGGCCACAGGAGGCCATGCGCCCGCGGCGCAGTAGACCGTGACGCCGCCGCCCGTCCAGTTCAGGCCGGTGCTGTTGCTGGCTTGGGGGGTCAGCATGTAGGTGCCCTTGTCGGCAATCTTCCAATCCGCAGACCAGCGCAGGTTGTACAGATGGCGGAAATATTTCAGGTCGGCCTCTTTCGCCGTGCCGCCCTTGGCCAGCAGGGTGTTTTCCTCGTTCGTCGTTTCCTCTTTGCTGGCTGTGTAGGTGTCGCTGTAGTTCTCCCGCGGCTCGGCGCGCATGGCAATGTAGATGTCCTTCGGGTCGTTCAGCAGGCGAGTGATGCTGTACAGGCTCGTGGCGGCAACGTCAGCGTCGTTCTCACACGCGCGCAGCAGCGCCGCGTCCGCCATGGCGTCCAGCGTCAGCACAAAGCTGCCCTTGTTGTAGCTTAGCGGAAAGTAGAGTTCTTTCTTGGTTTCCGTCTGATTGCCCGCATCATTATACGTATAAATCGTAACAGGCATCTTGGTGATGACCTGCTTGTTATCATCCGCCGCGCCCGCGGTGTCGCGCTTGATCGTGATGGCAAACAGCGGCTTCGTCTTGCCGGTATCCTTGGCATCGTAGGCCGTGGCTGTGTAGGAGGTGTCCAGATCGCCGAGGCTGGAGTTGCCGCTCCAGCTCAGGGTCAGCGTCTCGCCGTTCGTCAGGCGGGGATTCTTGACCTTCAGCTTCGTCTGCACCAGCTGCACAACGTTGACGCGGTCCTCGGCAGAGTAGTAGCCGACAAGGGTGTCATTGCGGCGGTGGTCATAGCTGCGGTCATAAATATTCGTAGCACCGTCCTGATTGAAGCGGAGCTTATCGGATTTGGTATCGTAAAAGACCGAATAGACCTGCCCGCTCTGCACGTCGATCTCGACGCAGATCGAGGCATTCAGCAGCGAGGCGTCGTAGATGTAATCGCCCAGCAGCCGCTCCACCAGCGCGTTATGGTTGCCCGCGGCAGCGCCCGTGCGGTCATAGTAGAGCGCGGCCACGTTCTGGTCCAGTTCGGTCTTGGTGCGGCTCACAAGGGTTTTGCCGTCCGCGTCGGTCACGGTGACGTCGTTCTGGAAGTGGTCGCCCGTGCTGCCCTCCTCCATGACCTGCCGGCGGAACGCATCCAGCTCCCCCGCCGTCTCCATCCGGGTCAGGGAGATCTGCGCCGTCTGGAACAGCGTGCGGGCGTTGGCCTCGTTCTTTTCGAACCGGGCCAGCCGCGTGTAGGCGATCAGCCCTCCGCCGACCAGCGCCGCCAGAATGGCCGTGATAGCCAGAACGACCATCAGCTCCACCAGCGTAAAGCCTTTCTTTTTGTTTTTTATATTTTTATTGTACTGCACCATAGATGCTCCCGTCGTTTCTCCGGTGAAAGGTTACAATTAGACACAATACCAGATTATATATATTGGTATTATACTCGGAATGTGACGTTTTCGCAACAAATCCCGCGAGATTTCAGCAAATTTATACCAAATATAGTAGGTCAGCGGCAAGTTGTGCACGATTCCGCCATAATTTCCGTTAGCTTTGAACAAAAAGCAGAGTTTTTTTCGTGAAATTTCTTGCAAATACAGGCCCGGCACGGTATACTAAATAGCGTGTTATTATATGGTAGAGGATGTGTAACAATGCTGGCAGCACGACTGGGCGCATGGCTGCGCCATACCGGGGAACGCTGGGCCAAAGCTGCGTTTGCGGAAAAGCTCGCCGTACTGCTGGCGCTGGGCGCTGTCCTGTATACTATTGTGACCGGCGCGGCGGAGCTGCGCTATCAGGCCCGTGCGCGGGAGGCCCTGGCTCAGGTCAAGGCTGCGCGGCTGGCGGCCAGTGCCGTGTCTGCCCAGTGCTACTCCGCCGGGCAGACGTTCGCCGACCAGACAAGCGCGGACGGCTTTGCGGACGGTATTGCCGAGGAAATCCGCACGCTGGGCTCACTGCCCGGCACAGTGACGCTTTTGCAGATCGCCCCGAACGGCTACACCGTGCAGCGGCTCTTGTATCAGGAGAACGGCATGTACGCCATCTATGATGCCGACGGCGGTTACCGCGTTTTCCGCGCGGAGGACCGGCTGCAATACGGCGCGGGGGTGGGCCATGCTGCTGCTTGAGCTTCTGCTGGGACTCATTCGTTTTCTGCTGGGCGCAGCGCTGTTCAGCTTTATGAACGTCGTCGCGTGGCGGCTGCCGCGGGGCATGGACCCGCTGAAGGGCCGCAGCGTATGCCCGCAGTGCGGCCACACGCTGGGTGCGCCGGACTTAGTGCCTGTGTTCAGCTGGTTATTCTTGCGCGGGCGGTGCCGCCACTGCGGTGCGCACATTCCGGTGCGGTACCTGCTGGTGGAGCTTCTGGGCGGCGTGCTGGCGCTGGGCTGCACTTGGCGGTACGGCGCCGCCTACGCCCTGCCGGGCGGGCTGTTCGGCATGAGCTGGGCCGCGCTGCTGGCGCTGGCGGTCTGCGGGATCTTGCTGAGCGTTTCGCTCATTGATGCCGAGACGCAGACCATCCCGGACCGGCTGAATCTGGCGCTGGCGGTCTGCGGCGCGGTGAGCGTGCTACTCTCCCCTGCCGACTGGCTGCCGCACATCATCGGTGCGCTCTGCGTCAGTGTGCCGATGTTTCTGCTCTGCCTTGTCATCGACGGCGCGTTCGGCGGCGGCGACATCAAGCTGATGGCAGCCGCCGGGCTGTTCCTGGGCTGGCAGAATACGCTGCTGGCGATGTTTTTCGGCATTGTTTTTGGCGGTATGTACGGCATATACCTGCTGGCCGCCAAAAAGGCAGGGAAGAAGGACCACTTCGCCTTCGGCCCGTTTCTGTGTGCGGGCATCGTGATCGCGATGCTGTTTGGCGGGCCCGTTTTGGAATGGTACTGCGCGTTTTTGTGATACTCCTTGCCTCCCTCTGCGAGGGAGGTAGCCCCGCAGGGCCGGAGGGAGAGAACCTTGCCACGGCCCGAAATGTTTCGGATAACCGCAAGGTTCTCTCCCCCACCGCCTGCGGGCGGAGCCCTTCGGGCCCGAGCCCCTCTGTCGCTACGCGACATCTCCCCACGCAGTGGGGAGTCACCCTCCCAGAGGGGGCCAAGGGCGCCGTCCCCGTTTCCAAAATGCTACACTACCCAAATTGAGAGGTACACCCCTTTGGATAAAAAAGTTCTTGTTATCATCCCGTGCTACAATGAGGAGGATAACATCGTCAATACGGTGGAAAATCTGCGCGCGGAATGCCCGGAGGTGGATTTTCTCGTCGTGAACGACTGTTCTACCGACAGCAGCGCCGAGCTGCTTCGCAGGCATCATTACCCGTTCCTGGACCTGCCGGTCAATCTGGGCATCGGCGGCAACGTGCAGTGCGGCTACCTGTACGCCGTGCGCAACGGCTACGATGTAGCCGTGCAGATGGACGGCGACGGCCAGCACGACCCCGCCTACCTGATGGAGATCGTGCAGCCGGTGTTGGACGGCGAATGCGATATGTGCATCGGCAGCCGCTTTGTCAAAAAAGAGGGCTTCCAGACCAGCTTTATGCGCCGGGTCGGCATCCGGTTCTTGAGCGGGCTGATTTTCCTGCTGTCCGGGCATAGGGTGCTGGATGTGACCAGCGGCTTCCGCGCGACCAATGCGCGGATGACCGCCTATTTTGCCCGGCACTACGCCATCGACTACCCGGAGCCGGAGGCCGCGCTGGCCGCGATTTTGGCGGACTTCAAGGTGGCCGAGGCCCCCGTCATCATGCGGGAGCGGCAGGGCGGCGTGTCCAGCATCCACAGCTTCAAGAGCGTCTACTACATGATCAAGGTCTCGCTGGCGCTCATCATTGACCGTCTGTCCATCCGCAAAAGCAAGGAGGGCCGCGCATGACTGCACAATTACAGCTGTTTATGATTCTGGGCGCGGTGGTGCTGCTGCTCATCATCTTTGCGTTTTTGAAGCGCGGGCTGATGAGCGTCAAGTACAGCCTGCTCTGGCTTGCGCTGGCCGTCGGGCTGGTCATTGCGGCGGCGTTCCCCTACGTGGTCTACGTGCTGCGCGACCTGTTGGACATTGAGATGCCGGTCAATCTGGTGTTTTTGTTAATGTTCTGCTTTGTGCTGGTGGTACTGCTCTCGCTGAGTATTGCCATCAGCCAGCTGGCCGACAAGTGCAAGCGGCTGACCCAGGCCAACGCCATGCTGGAAAAGCGCGTGCGCGACTTGGAAGAAAAGAAATAATTGCGGAGAATAGGAATCATGACGATAACTTGGGAGCAGGTCCTCGCCTTCCTGTGCGAGGATCAGACCATGGCAATTACCTCGCTGTTGTTCCTCGCCTTTTTTGCGGCAGTGGCGCTCATCAACTATGCCCTGCCCCGTGTGCTGCGGCCCTACTTTCTGCTGGCCGCCAGCTACGGCTTCTTCTGCTATGACCCCGTCAACCGCCCGCTGGTCTGGGTGATCGCCGCCGCCACGGTGCTGACCTGGCTGTGCGGCCTAATCATCGGTAAGGTCAGGGCCAAACCCGTGCGGGTGCTGGCACTGGCTGCGTCGGTGGGGTTCGGCATCGGCATCCTTGTCTACTACAAATACTGGAACCTGCTGGCGGACACAGTGGGCGGCAGCATCCTCTCCCACCGGGAGAATCTGCTGGCCCCGCTGGGGTTGAGCTACTTCACGTTTGCGGCGATGAGCTACACCATCGACGTCTACAAGCGCCGCTGCCGGGTCGAGACAAACCTGCTACACTACGCGCTGTTTGTCAGCTTCTTCCCCACCCTCATCAACGGGCCCATTGAGCGCTATCCCCAGATGCGCCCGCAGATCCGGAAAAGCCGCCGGTTCAGCTATGGCCGCTGCGCGGGCGGCGCGTTCCGTATGCTGTGGGGCTACACGAAAAAGATGGTCATTGCCGACAACCTGAGCCACTATGTCTCGCTGGTCTACGGCGATGTCGGCAGCATGAGCGGCCCGAACCTCGTGGCCGCCACGGTGCTGTTTGCTGTGCAGCTGTACATGGACTTTTCCGGCTGCTGCGACATTGCCCTGGGCGCGGCGCGCATTCTGGGCTATGACCTGATCGAGAACTTCCAGTCCCCGTTTGAGGCGCGGACCTTCAACGATTTCTGGCGGCGGTGGCATATCTCGATGACGAGCTGGTTCCGCGACTACGTCTATTTCAGCCTCGGCGGCAGCCGCTGCGCCCCGTGGCGGCACTACTTAAACATCGTCATCGTCTTTGTCTGCTCCGGCCTGTGGCACGGCGCGGACTGGCGGTATCTGGCGTGGGGCCTGTTCACGGGTCTGCTGGCCGCCTTTGGTGTCATGACCGCCAGGGCGCGGCAGAGAATCAACCGCTATAACCCGCTCTACCGCATGGGCTGGTTCAAGGTATTCTGGCAGTGTCTTTTCACCAATGCGCTGTTCTGCCTGACGCTCGTGTTCTTCGCGTCGGCTATCTACAACACCGACCCGTTTGCCGTGTACGGCTCGCTTTTACAGGGCTGGGACGGTCTGACAGGGTCGTGGGCGCAGGTGTCGAATCTCATCTACAGCAGCGGCATTGATGGCCGTTTGCCCGTCGTGCTGCTGTTTGGCTGCTTCGTCGTCTTTGCGGCGGAGCACAAGGGCCGCAGCGTCGCCCGCTGGATCCGCCAGCAGGTCTGGCCGCTGCGCTGGACGCTCTACTACGGCATGGCTGCAGCGATTCTGTTCTTCGCCGCCTTCGGCCAGTCGGCGTTCATCTACCAGCAGTATTGAGAAAGGCGGTGTATCATGGCGAAATCCCCTACCCCGATTCCCGCACCGCCGGTCAAGATCCACCGCGGTGCCCCCGGCAGCGCACCCGCCCGGCAGCGCCGCCGCAGAAAGAAGGTCAACCCGTTCGTGCTGTTCCTGCGCGGGCTGGTGCGGCGGCTCTACTTCGGCATCAAAACGGCGTTCAAGTTCCTGCTGTTTGTGCCGGTGCTGGTGTTCATGGTGGCGTTCAGCTACAATGTGGACCGCAGCGGTCTGTTTCAGGGCGCGCTGGCACCCCGCCGCATCGTCGACTTGATGCTCCAGGGCTACGACGTTACAAACTTCGAGCAGATGGACGAGCGCGAGGTGGTACAGTTATTTGCACAGGATGTACCCGAGACGCCCGAGGCCATCGGCATCGGCTCAAGCCGTGTTCTGCAGTTCAACCGCGAGAACACCGGCATCGAGAGCTTCTTCAACATGGGCGTCACCGGCGCGGACGTGCGCGACAACATGACAAGCTACTACAAGATGGTCACCTACGGCAAGGCCCCGAAGGTTCTTTTGTGGAGCATAGACCCGTGGGTGTTCTACGGCAGCGAGGCCGCGTTTGACGCGCGCGCCGACGCCGACCTGTACAACGAGTTCCTGACGAAGGTCCTGAACGTGCCCACCGATTACGAGGAGCCTGACAAGGTCGAGCTGTGGAAGGCGCTGGCCGACCCGGCGTACTTCCAGGGCAACGTAGACTACTACATAAAGAACCGCGGGCAGGCCACCGTCACCGACGACGAGGGCAACACGATAGAGTTCAACCCCGTCGAGGGCGACCCCTACAACCAGACCACGTCGATCAAGCGGTCCGACGGCAGCGTTTTGTACGATGTAGCGTTCCGAAATCAGACCGAGGACCAGATCCGCACGCTGGCCGCCGAGGCCTGTATGAGCTTCAACAGCGTACACATGGAGGGCTTTGACGAGCTGAGCCAGACTCAGATCCAGGCGTTCGACTCCTTCGTCAGATACGCCCAGTCGCAGGGCACAACGGTCATTCTTGTGCTGTCGCCGTGGCACCCGTATCTATACGGCTACCTGCTGACCGAGCCGGAGAACCACAAGGGCTTCTTCCAGGTGGAAAACTGGCTGCGGCAGTACTGCGCCGACAACAACGTGCCGATTTACGGCAGCTACGACCCCGCGTGCATTGAAGGCTTGCAGGAGACAGACTTCTTTGACGGTCTGCACTGCGGCGGCACCGGCATTGCCCGGTTCTTCCCCGGCATCCCCCAGGCCCTGAGCGACCTGCAGAACGGCACACTGGCCAACCCGCTGGACGTACACCCCCGTACCAGCCTGGAGGGCCCCAACGCACAGCCCGCCGAGGGCGAGACCCCCGACGGTGAAGCAACCCAACAGGAGGGATAACTATGGCATTCATTGAGATCAGTTTCAACACAAAGCGCCCGCTGATCCTGGGCCGCGGCGGCTTTGGCACCCAGCTGAACGACTGGCTGATGGACGAGGGCTGGGGCAGCGCGGACTTTCTGGACGACAACGCCCCCGACGCCTTGGGCGGCCTGCGGGATTACGTTGACCCTGCGATTTTGAAGCGCGGACGCCCCGCCTTTGTGGCGCTGGGCGACAACAAGCTGCGCGTCGAGCTGCTGCAAAAGCTGGCAGCAGCGGGCTACAGCACGCCGGTTTTTATCAGTGACGCCGCGTCTGTCAGCCCCAGCGCCGTGCTGGAGCCGGGCTGCATCATCCTTCCGCAGGCGTATGTCGGTGCGGACGCCCATCTGGGCGTGGGCTGCATCGTCAACGCGGGAGCCATCGTAGACCACAACGCCCATCTGGGCCGCGGCGTGCATGTGGCTCCGGGCGGCATCGTCAAGGCCAGCGCAGAGGTCGCCGAGTTCGGCAAGGTCGATTCCGGCGAGATCGTGCGCTCCCCGTGGGAGAACCAATAATGCCCCAGCGCCGCGATTATATTGACGAGCTGAAGGGCCTTGGCATCCTGCTGGTTGTGCTCGGCCATTTTATCGAGCAGTACCGCATGGGGTATTCCTTCGTCAGTGCGTCGTTTTTCTGCATCTATGCGTTCCACATGGCGCTGTTCTGCATCTGCAGCGGGCTGGTAGCACGGTTCAGTCCGCGCAAGCTGGTCACACAGCAGCTGTGGCTGTACCTTGTGGGGCAGACGCTGATGCTGGCGTTCCGTGCCGCCGTTCTGCGGGAAAATTTTGCCGAGACGGGCGGCCTGCTGGCCGCGTGGCTGCTGCCGTGGCGGCATATATGGTATCTGTACGCGCTGATCTTCTGGCATCTGACACTGCCGGTCCTGTGCCGGCTGCGGGACAGGATGGGGCTGGCCGGTTCCTGCCTTGGCATGGCGCTGGCCGTGGGGCTGGCGCTGGCTGCCGGGCTGGTGGACTGGCCCTTCACGCTGGTGCGGGTATTTGCATTCTACCCGTTTTATGCGTGCGGGGTGCTGCTCCGCCCGCAGCTGGACAGGCTGGCCGCGTTTGCGGCGGAGCACCGCCCGGTGCGGCTTGTGGCTGCGGCGGGGCTGGTGCTTGGCTATGGAGCGTATTTTCTCTGGGTGCTGCGGGCTGACCCGATCATGGACCACAGCGCGGAGCTGTTCCACGATGTAAGCTATGCGGGCGGCGACAGGGTGCAGTATCGGGTCGTGTTCTACCTCGTGGGCATCGCGACCACGGCGGCGCTGACTGTGCTGGCCAGCCGTCGGCATCTGCTGGCCGGGCTGGGGCGGCACACGCTGGCAATCTATCTGCTGCATCTGCCGGTGCAGGCGCTGCTGGTCGAGCTGGGTCTGTACGACCTTATGCGCGGGAAGGCGACGATTGTCGTTGTGCTTTGGTCCGTGCTGCTGGCCGCGGTGACGCTGGCCGTGCTGAACCTTAGTCCGGTGCAGCGGGCGTGTGACGCGGTGACGAATTGCTGGTACAAACGAAAATAACCTCTGCGGGCGGCAGTCCCTTGAAAAAGGGACTGCCGCTTTTGTCTATTCTACACAAAAATGCGGGTGGGATTTCTGCTTGACATTCCCACTACTTTGCAATACAATATAGCCAGAGAACATGGTAATGCAAGGTAGTCAGAGGGGGGGTGAGCCGGTGTTTGATCAGGCACAGCTGCGCAAGGGCACGCTGGAAGGCTGCATTTTAAAGATCATTGACCGGGAACCGACCTACGGCTATGCCATTGCCACCACCCTGCGGGACAGCGGCTTTGACGACCTGACCGAGGGCACGCTCTATCCCCTGCTGCTGCGGCTTG
>OLPO01000677.1_pt1 | contig 26731 bp, 25 predicted proteins | sample 1672831 | NCBI WGS metagenome assembly OLPO01 (sample SAMEA3136728, study PRJEB25190) | human gut metagenome
CCGCCAGGCGGCCGCTGGTCAACGCATCAGTGGCCGATGCCCTCCGCAAATTGCAACAACGTTATTTGATACTAAAGGTTTTTTTCAGTTTGATAAAAATAGCGATATCTGGGATATTGAGGACTTGATTAATAGAATTAATACTCTTGACACTGAAAAATTAAAAAAAATCAATGATTTTCTTCAGAATGAACTTGACGACAAATATAACAGCATACATTCAACAGAGGCTAGTGAAGTAGAGACTATCATGGATTTGATTGAGTTTATTTCAAGCCACAAAAAGAAAACCTTGACAGAGAGAGATGTCATGGTTGACCCTGAATATAAGATTAATCAGCGCTTTAAGGAGTTTGCGGAAAGCTTAATTATGCAGTATAAAACTCTGTTGGGAGTATACGGTACGGCGTTGGCAGAAGTTGAGACTATTCAAGGAAGTGATGATGCACAGGATATTATCACTATGCTTTATTTGCAAGAAATTAGTATCCAATATTTGGATGCGGCAAATAATGATCCGACAAAGGCTTTGAATGCGTTAGCCAACTTTTTTGAAGAAAAACTCAGTACAAATGGCAAAAAATATGATTCAAGAGCAATTAAGTTTTTTCTAATTAATGAAATGATAAAGTGCAGTGTATTTCCAAATGAAGGGGGACAAGTATTATGATGGCAAATCCTAGTACAATAAAGTCTTCTGCTATGTATATTGGCTACCATATACTTAAGGAGATACAGACTCAAGGGAAAGAAAAGGTTTCGATATATGATGTGTCTAAAGCATTGAAAGCAGCAGGTATGGGTGAAAGTCGTCAGCTTATGATGGGACTGTCTTTTTTATATGCGGTAGACATTGTTGATTTTGAGGAGGCAATGATATGGGTGAAGAAATAAAGCGAATCCGTATTGATAAGCTTTCTTCGGAAAACAATATTTTTGATGAGATTGTATTCAGAGATGGTATAAACTTAATTCTTGGGGAAAAATATGATGATTCTACATCAAAAGGCAGGAAAACAAATGGTGTAGGTAAATCTATGTCTATTGAATTTCTGAAGTTTGGATTTTTATGTGATTATGATAAGTCTAGAATTGCTAAAATTCCGGAAGAAGTATTTGGAATGGAAGAAGTTGTTATTCTGGATTTAACTATTGGTGATGAATCTGTAAGTGTTAGAAGAACCAGAAAAGAGCATGATAAGCCTGTTATTATTCGAACAGGTAAAAAAACCAGGTTTGATAAGTTACAAGATGCTAAAGACTACCTTAAAGAGTTGATGTTTGTTGAATTAAATGGCAAAGATGTTCCATCTTTCCGAAATCTACTCTCTATTTTGATAAGAGATGAGAGATCGGAGTTTGCTGATATATTTAAATGCCATGATTTATCTAAGCGTATACCGGATGATTTGACAACCCATTTGTATATGCTCGGAATTTCGCTTGAAAGCTATAAAAAAGTTCTTGAAACTATTAAGGAGATAGAAAAAACAGAAACTGCGGGAAGAAAAATCAAAAGGGAACTAACACAAGATGGTACAAAAAAGATAGTTGATGTAAAAGCAGAGCTGAATGCTTTAGAAGCAGAATTAGGTCGGCTGGAAGAAGCAATGGATGCATTTAAAACCAATGACGCATTTGTATCCATGCAAGCAGAGATTGTTGAACTTGAAAATATGCTGGATCAGCTAAGGCAGAAGCAGAAGATTTTGAAACGTGAATATGAAAAAATTAAGGCCTTGCCACAACCCGAACAAATTGAAGATTCAGAAATAGAGCTTGTCTATAATCAGTTTAAGAGCAATCTCGGGAGTGCCGTTGTAAAATCACTGAATGAGGTGGTCAGCTTTAAGAATAAGGTTGAAGAATTTCAACGAGTGCTTATCAATCAAAAAGCTAGAGAACTTGAACGGCAAATTGCAAATATTTCTGAACAAATAAGAGCTTTGGATGAGCAATATGCTGAAAAAATTCGCGTTGTCGATAAAAAAGGCATATTGAAAAATTTGAAAACGGGATTAAAGATATATGAGGCCAAGAGAGATGCATTAGCTCATACGCAGTTTCTGTTTGAACAGTACGATCTTTATGATAGGCAAAAAAAACAATTGAACCTTCAAAAAGCTCAGGAACTTCTGAAAATAGATATGGCAATCGAAGAAACATCCTTAGAATTAAAGGCGTTCACAACAACTATTCTTGATATTCATGAGTCGATAATGGCAAATAGAGAATGTTCTTTTGACATTAAAACAAAAGGTGAAAGATCAAAGGCACCAATAGATATTACCTTCAGAATATATGATGATGGAAGCCACAGCGTTGACAGAACAAAAGTTTTCATATATGACATGGCTCTTATGTTTAATCAGTATACAAGACAACGACACCCGTTATTCCTTGTTCATGACAACATTTTTGATGTAGATCAAGATACACTGGTTCAATGCTTAAATTATGTATTTAAGCAAGAAGAGCATTATCCTGATTTTCAGTATATATTAACTCTTAATCGCGACAAAATAGAGAATGAAGAGAGAAGAAAACAAATAAAGATGGACGTAAATGCTCATGAGGTAGCGCTATATACCAAGGAAAAAAAGTTTTTGAAACGAAATTATCAGGAAAAATAAATGTGGTTTTTGAAATGAGTTGAGCAATCGGCGAGTTCCGTTGTAGATGTCAAATCATATGTTCCGGTGTAAAAAAAGCTGTTAATTTTTCGCCCCCCCAAAAAGGGGATCGACATTTGATCTGACCACGATAGCAGCGAATTTAGCTTTTATATTTTCATTGCCATCTACGGACTATATAATCCGGCGCGGTATGTGTGGATCATGTGCACTTAAGTATTTCAATGCCGCCGAAGTTGAGCATATCAAACCTCATAGAATATCTGAAGGGGAAGAACACATTGATGATTTATGACAGACATGGCTTGTCGGAGACTGGCAGAAATGATGGGATATGTGGAATATAAGGATACCGGAAATGGATTTGTGGGAGTAGAGAAGAGAATATTGCCAGAATGAAACAAATACAAGAAGGGAAAAATACAAAATGAGCAGTTTTTATACGAAGGAAGAATTAAAAAGCGTGGGATTTAAGTATGTGGGGGGGGGTACCCTGATCAGTAGGAAAGCCAGCATTTATGGAGCAGAGAACATCAGTATCGGCCAGAATGTCCGGATTGATGATTTTTGCATTTTAAGCGGAAAAATTGAAATTGGCAATTATGTGCACATCGCAGCGGGTGTGATGCTATTTGGCGGAGAAGATGGAATCTTACTGCGGGATTACGTTGGGATTTCTTCCAGAAGTGTCATCTACGCGGCAAGTGACGATTATTCGGGACAGTACATGACGAATCCGACAGTTCCGGAGCAGTATCGTCATATTATCAGTAAGACTGTCTGCATGGAGAAGCATGTACTGATCGGCACTGGATGCACAATTTTGCCTGGAGTGAGGATTGGAGAAGGAACAGCTGTTGGAAGTATGTCCTTGGTGAATCAGTCTCTGGATGCATGGGGAATCTATGTGGGAATTCCGTGCAGACGAATGAAGGAACGCAGCAAGGATTTGCTTCTCTTGGAGAGGAACATGTCTGCAGAGCGAGGTCTGAAGTAAGGCGGTTGCCTTGCGAGTTTGGGCAGATATGTCACCGATTCGGTGAAAAGGTTCGATATTCCTTCTTCCAGAGAGGGAATCTTGAATATGAGAAAATTAATGATCCTTGGCGGATCGCGCTACGCGCTGCCGGTGATTGAGGCAGCGCACAAGCTGGGCGTCTATACCATCACATGTGATTATCTGCCGGATAACATTGCACATAAGTATTCGGATGAATATTGCAATGTCAGTATCATTGAAAAAGAAAAGGTACTGGAGGCCGCTCAGCAGCTTCATATCGATGGAATCATGTCTTTTGCCTGTGATCCGGGCGTGGTCACAGCGGCCTATGTTGCAGAGCAGATGGGGCTTCCGAATGTGGGACCCTATGAATCGGTTTGTATCCTTCAGAATAAGGGAAAATTCCGCGAATTCCTGACGAAGAATGGCTTTACCGTTCCAACGGCAAAGAGTTACAAGAAGGTAGAAGATGCTGTCAAAGATGCCGGAATCTTCCATTGGCCCGTCATTGTAAAACCGACGGATTCCGCAGGAAGCAAAGGCGTTACCCGTGTAGATGATCCGGACAGACTGGAAGAGAGCATTCGCTATGCCCTTTCTTACTCACATTCCGATGAATTTATTATCGAAGATTTTATTACACAGCACGGCTATTCGTCGGACTCTGACAGCTTCTCTGTTGATGGTGAGTTGAAGGTTGTTTCCTTTGACTGCCAGCATTTTGATCAGAACGCAGAGAATCCATATACTCCGGCAGCATACAGCTGGCCGTCATCTATGAGCCAAGAGCATCAGGGGGAACTGACATCCGAGATCCAAAGGCTATTAAAGCTTCTTCATATGCGGACGGCTGTCTACAATATTGAAACCAGAGAGGGAACGGACGGGAAGGCATATATTATGGAGCTATCCCCTCGCGGAGGCGGGAATCGCCTTTCGGAATGCCTTCGCTATGCGACGGGCGTCGATATGATCACCAATATGGTGAAATACTCTGTTGGGATGCCAATTGACGCGATTGAGCAGAAACCCTATGAAGGTTGCTGGGCGGAAATCATTCTGCACAGCGATGAAGAGGGCATCTTCAAGGAACTGTGGATTTCTGATGAGATTGCAGATAATGTTGTGGAACGTGATCTCTGGATTGAGCCAGGAACTCGCGTTGGCGGTTTCAAGGGAGCCAATGAAGCAATCGGGACACTGGTGCTTCAATTTGAGAGTCAGGAACGGATCGAAGAGGTCCTTGGAAACCAAAGCAAGTATGTTAAAGTGGAGCTGAAGTAATATGCGGTGGATAAGGTTATGAAAGAAATTGGTGGATTTCTGGAATTAGAATGGAATCACGGCCGAGAATTTCATGAACAGGGAATTAAACTAAACAGTGGAAGAAATTGTCTGCGCTATTTGATACGTGCAAGAAAGATCAAAAAGATTTGGCTCCCCAAATTATTATGCTCGGCAATCTCAGATACATGTTTGGAAGAAAAAACAGAAATTTCTTATTATTCGGTGGATGATAATCTTCGACCAATTCTTACAGAAGTAACAAATCGGAAGGATTGGGTTTATCTGATTAATTTTTATGGTCAGTATGGCAGTGATGAGATTGTTTCATATGCAAATGAATATAAAAATCTTATCGTTGATAATGTGCAGGCGTTCTATACAAAGCCGATTAAAGGATTAGACACAATTTATACTTGCCGGAAATTTTTTGGTGTACCCGATGGAGGATATCTTTATACAGATTGCAGGCTTTCTGAAGTGTTGCAGAAGGATGAATCTTATAACAGACTTACCTTCTTGGCAGGCCGATTAGAACGCTCTGCAAATGAGTTCTATTTGGCATACCAAGAGAATGAACAACGCATTGATGAACTTCCGCTCAGAAGAATGTCGATAGTGACCCAAAATCTCTTACGTGGAATTAATTATGACCAAATAAAAAAAGTTCGAGAACAGAATTTTAGATATTTACATCAATGCCTGAAGCATTTCAATCAAGTGGATCTTTGTGTTCCTGATGGTCCATATATGTATCCGTTTCTGGTAGAAAATGGCGCGGAGATACGCAAGAAACTGCAGGGAAAGAAAATATATGTTCCGACATTGTGGCCGAATGTTGTAGAGAATCTTTCGCAGAAGGATGCGGAGTATAGTCTTGCAGAGAATATATTGCCGCTTCCATGCGATCAACGCTATGGAGTGCGGGATATGGAATATGTGGTGAAACAAATATTAGATGGTATGGATAGAAGAGATGAATAAAGGAATAAGGTTGTTTTTAAGACAATAGAAAAGGCAGCCTGAAAGCGACTATGCAATATACAAAGGAGAATGCAATATGAAGAAGATTATTATTTTCGGCGCGACAGGAAACGTAGGCTCTTATGTACATAAGTATGCCTGCGAATATTTCAAGGATCGATATGAGGTGATTGCATCGGGACACCGCCAGACGGATTTCTTTGAAAAGCAAGGTCAGAAATATGTTTCGGTTGATATCAGCAGACCGGAGGAATTCGAGAAACTTCCGCAGGAGGATGTCTATGCGGTGATTGACCTTGCAGCTCAAATCCCTTCTTACATGAAAGGGTATCATCCTGAAAAATATGTGCAGTCGAATATCATGGGCGCATATAACGTGCTTGAATATTGCCGTAAGGTTCACGCAGACCGTATATTGTTCTCCACTACGGTGTTTGATATCTCGTTATCAGCGACAAACGAAACCGTCTTAAAACCGGATATGCCGTATAACTTCAGCTATAAAGGCGATCATGCTGTTTATGTGATTACGAAGAATACATCAATTGAATTTATGAAGCACTATTATGCGGAATATGGCCTGAAGTATTTTATTTTCCGCTTCCCTACAATTTATAATTATAGTCCATATCACTACTACCATCCGAATGGAGTGAAAACACTCCGCCCGGTTTATCGCATGATTGATCAGGCAATGAAGGGAGAACCGATTGAGCTCTGGGGAGACCCCAATTATGCCAAGGATATGGTTCATGTTTATGATTGTGCGCAGATGATTTGTAAGGCGGTTGAAGTGAATCGTGATCACGGCTGGTATAATGTAGGAACCGGGGTTCCGGTTACATTGCAGCAGCAGATCGAAACAATTATTAAGATATTCTCTCCGGCGGATCATCCTTCTCAAATCGTCTATCGTCCGGATAAACCGGTCGGTGGCGGGTTTCTTATGGATGTGACAAATGCGAAGGAAGAGCTTGGATATGTACCTAAGTATGATGTGGAAGCTCTTTTTAGAAATTATAAAGAAGAAATGGCTATTAATAGATTTAAAGAATTACGCGGAGAATGAAAAATTAAGATAAAATTCAGCGTCCAGGGAATCAATCATAGGATTCCCTGGACGCTGAACGATATCAGATAAAAATAATTTTGTGCTTATGATGCATTCCTTCGGAACCCGTGAATTGTCTGCAACAGATATTCAAAGGACTCCAGTTTGAATAAGGCGGACCCTGCAAGATAGATCGCTCCCCGAGCAGGATCTGCAACAGGAGTATGGCAAGGGTTCCGAGCGGAAGAAAGGAAACCAGAGACACACAGCCGCCCATGGCAATGGCAAGAAGGATGGATGGGAGAATGTCTCGAAGCTGTTCCAGGTAGCTGTAACCCAGAAGTTTCCAGTTTGGATACGAATTGATGATCTGGCTGGAAATGCTGGATACGATCATGCTGTATGCCATCGCCATTACACTGATTTTCATGGTGACAAGGAGAAGAATCATTCCTACGACTTTCTTGGCAATTTCCAACTTCAGAAACAGATCACTTCTTCCCATTGCCTTGAATATAATGGTTCCGTAAAATCAGACACTTTTTGAGACGGTTTTTAATGAATCTGATATGCTTAGAACAACCAACATAGAGGATTCAAAAATATGTCTCGTACAAGAAGAAACTTTAGTGCCAAGTTCAAATCTGATCTCGTTCTCGAGGTTCTGAAGGGTGAAAAGGAACTGAACGTCATTGCTACCGAAAATGACATTCAGCCTAACCTCCTCCGGAACTGGAAGAAGGAATTCCTTGAGAAAGCTTCTGTGGTCTTTGACGACACCCGGGAAGAGAACCTTAAAGAAAAACTCACCGAGGAGCGCAAAGAAAAAGCAGCTTACGCAAAGAAGGTCGGCCAGCTCACCATGCAGGTGGACTGGTTGAAAAAAATCTGAGGAAATGCTTGGACCTGACTACGAGAGTAAATTTAGTCCGAAGCCTCCATTCGACGACTGAGAAACCGGAAATTCCGGTCAGTATAGCCGCCGACCTTTGCGGTATCAACAGGTCCAGCATTTACTACAGTGGAAAACCTGTTTCAGATACAGAGCTGGAATGCAAGGAGATCATCGATCACCTGTACGCCGATCATCCGACCTGGGGTGCCCGGCAGATGGCTGCCCAGCTGAAGCTGCGTGGTTATCACATCGGACGAAAGAAGGCAAGACGGTGGATGACCGAAATGGCCATCGATCCGATCTATCCGAAGCCGAACCTTTCGAAGTGTCTGCAGCGTGCGGCTGTGGTCCCGTATCTGCTTTGTAATGCCGATATAGCGCAGCCAAACCAGGCATGGTCTATCGACATCACCTACATCCCGATGAAGCACGGATTCCTGTATCTGACAGCCATCATTGACTGGCACAGCCGTTGTATCGTCGGATGGGAACTGGACGACACGCTGGACACCAGAGCCTGTATCGAGGCCTGCAGGAAGGCATTCCGGGTGGCGAGACCAGAGATCCTGAACTCGAATCAGGGGTGCCAGTTCACCAGCCAGGAGTACAAAGAATTTCTTAAGGAGAACCATGTACGCCAGAGCATGGATGGAAAGAGCCGCTGGGCTGACAACATCAGGATCGAGCGGTGATTCCGGTCCTTCAAGTATGAAGAAGCCTACCTGACAGAATGGCACAACATCAAGGAGGCCAGGGCCGCCATCAACAGCTACATCCACAACTACAACTTTGAGCGATGCCACTCAGCAATCGGAAACGTAGCGTCTGCTTCGGTATACTATCCGGCCATGCTCTATGAGGCAGTCAAGGGTGTGGCATGATCATCAGTAACATGGGAGTTATCCATACTCCCTTAATCCTGGATATCAGTTCATTATAAAAATCTTGGATTTTTGTCTTGAAAACTGACCCATTATAATGTACAGAAAGCTGACCTACTGGATATGGATCCTTCGGGAAAATGGCTGGAACGGATGTACGATGAATGGCCAATTTCGGGAAAAACTTTATCAACAGGTCACGTGTCGAAGAAAAATGCCGGAGAAATTTCCTTGACAATTCTTGCAGAGGTGTTTGCCTGGTATCACGATGGGGTGAACACACTTACGATTTATACGCAGGATACAGATGCGCATGAATTTCAGACGAGTGCAGAACAAAAGTTAAAGAGTAATGCTGAATTTAGTCCTGCTGCACTGGAATCTCCGATTTCTGTGGCATTTAAGTCCAATGATTTTATTTTATGTCAGATGTACAGAGAAGACGCATTGACGCTGGATGATATACGGCAGCTTCGTCGGGATGATAGAAAGCTGGCTTATACAAAGCAACAGGCGGATAAATCTGTTGTATGTCGCAAAGAAGTCATAACAAGGAAACAGTTTGTTGAGTTGATTCAAGATGAAACGGTACAAATCCCGTTCTAATTCGAATATAAAGACAGTACAATAATAGTATATCCTGACAGCAGGATAGGATTGAGAGGAGCCGGATTTTCCATAGGCCTGACTGATTTGCTGTTGCAGAGTTATCCACAAGGGCATCAGAGTGTACACCAATGAGGAGACAAGGGGCGTGAAGCTGAGCGTTAAAAATATTGGTAAGATTGCAGAGGCAGAGATCGAAATCAATGGGATCACTGTGATTGCAGGTGAGAACAGCACAGGGAAAAGCACCATGGAAAAGGGGCTTCAAAGATGAAAAAGCTGAATATCCTGGTGGGGAGTTCTGATTTTGCGGAAATTCGTAAGAACGGTTGCTACTATGTTGATAAGTCAGGACTGATTGAAGAACTTCTTCAATCAACAGGAACCAGGGTGACAGTCAGAGCCTTACGAGAGAAATGAATGTTCTTTTGTGGCACGCGATCAGTTATCATGCTTACAAAGAAGACTTTTATCATGCATTCCTTGTGGGCTTTTTTACAGGTGCCGGATAGCCGTTTTCGAAGTAAAATATAAGAAGCGCTGCATCGTGAAAAAAAGTGAAACGGATTTTGAAGAAGGGAAAACAAGCTGACTATGGGAAAGATAGAAGGAGTCAAGATTCAGAATTTCGGCCCATTAAAACGTAGTGGGCTGCGTGGTGTTTGAATAAAAATGCAAGTAAGATCAAAAACAATCACTAATTTTTTATGGCGATTCGCGGAGCGCTGTGGAGCACAGCTGGTTACTTTTATTGTCTCCGTCGTTCTTGCCCGACTCCTTGCTCCGGAAGCTTATGGAAAAATTGCAATCATTACCGTGTTCACCAATATCATGCAGGTGTTTGTGGACAGTGGATTAGGGACTGCCCTGATCCAGAAGAAAGATGCCGACGATCTGGATTTTTCTTCGGTTTTCTATTTCAATTTCGCGGTGTGTCTGGTACTCTATGCTGGGTTGTTTCTGGCGGCGCCTGCTATTGCAGCGTTCTATAGCGACGCATCGCTGATACCGATTGTACGTGTGATCAGTCTGACCATTGTGATTTCCGGCATCAAGGGGATTCAGCAGTCTTATGTGTCACGGAACATGCTGTTTAAACGGTTCTTTTATGCTACGCTGGGAGGCACTATTTTTTCTGCATTTCTGGGAATCGGTCTGGCATATGCCGGGTTTGGAGTCTGGGCTATTGTGGGACAGCAGCTCTCCAACACAGCGATTGACACCTTGATCCTCTGGATGACGGTGCGGTGGCGGCCAAAGAGAATGTTCTCCTGGGAACGACTTAAGAAGATGCTTTCTTTTGGCTGGAAGATGCTGGCTTCGTCGTTGCTGGATACGGTGTATAATAATCTTCGAAGTCTGATCATCGGGAAAATGTATTCTTCTTCGGATTTGGCATATTATAATCAGGGAGAGAAATTCCCGAATGTGATTGTGACCAATATCAATTCTTCCATGGATAGTGTATTACTGCCCACACTGGCAAATGAACAGGACAATCGCGCCAGAGTAAAGAAAATGACCAGACGGGCAATTAAGACCAGTACCTACATCATGGCACCACTGATGATGGGGCTGGCTTTTTGCGCAGAGCCGATTGTGCGTCTGGTGCTGACAGAGAAATGGCTTTCCTGCGTGCCGTTTCTTCAGATTTTCTGTATTACATATATGTTCTATCCGATTCATACGGCAAACCTGAATGCGATTAAGGCCATGGGACGAAGTGATTTGTTTCTGAAGCTGGAAATTTGTAAGAAGATTGTGGGCCTGCTTCTTCTGCTGGCTACCATGTGGCATGGAGTAATGGCAATGGCGTACAGCCTGCTCATTAGCAGTGTGGCGAGCCAGATTATCAATTCCTGGCCGAACTGGAGACTGCTGAATTACCGGTATTTGGAACAGCTGAAGGACATTTTACCCTGTATTGCAATTGCGATTGGAATGGGATGCTGTGTTTCTTTGGTAAATCTTTTACATCTGGCGGATGCAGTTACATTGTTGATTCAGATCCCGCTTGGTGCAGTGATTTATCTGACTGCATCAGCGGTTTTCCGATTGGAATCCTTCCAATATCTGAAAGGAATGGTTCGATCCTTTATCAAAAGGTAGAAGAAAGAGCGTTATTGCAGGAAAATACCTTATAGTGGCATTGATTTTCAGGAAAGAAGGAATATGCAATGGAAAATAAAATTCTGGTGACCCGATCCTCCATGCCTGAGTTGGATGAATATGTGAAGGAAATTGCTTCGATGTGGGATACCCATTGGCTGACCAATATGGGGCCAAAGCATAAGGCATTTCAGTCCGCGCTGTGTCAGTATCTGGGGGTAGAAAACATCGACCTTCTGACGAACGGACATATGGCACTGGAGCTGACGCTGCAGGCGATGAACCTGCAGGGGGAGGTGATCACGACTCCGTTTACCTTTGCCTCCACGACCCACGCGATTGTCCGCAATGGCCTGACACCGGTGTTCTGCGATATCGATCTGGAAACCTATTGCATTGATACCAACAAGATCGAGAGCCTGATCACGGACCGGACATGTGCCATCATGCCGGTACATGTCTATGGCAATGTCTGCAACATCGAGGAGATCGAGAGGATCGCACATAAATACGAGCTGAAGGTTATCTATGATGCGGCGCATACCTTTGGTGAGACCTATCGTGGGAAAGGAATCGGAACCTTCGGAGATGCCTCCTGCTTCTCCTTCCATGCCACCAAGGTGTTTAACAGCATTGAGGGCGGAGCGGTCTGCTATCATGACAGTCAGCTCGGAGCAAGGCTCTATGAACTGAAGAATTTTGGAATTCACGGGCCGGAAGAAGTTTCAGCAGTGGGAGCCAATGCCAAAATGAATGAATTCTGTGCGGCAATGGGCATCTGCAATCTGCGGCATGTGGATGAAGAGATTGCCAAACGGAAGAAAGTTGTGGAACGGTACCGCGAGAATCTGGGGGGTACAGAAGGACTCCAGCTGAATGCGGTTCAGAAGGATGTGAAGAGCAATTATGCTTATTTCCCGGTAGTATTTGAGGAGAACGTGTTCGGTGCCAGCCGTGAAGAAGTATTCGACCGACTGGCAGAACATGGGATCGGCGCCCGGAAATATTTTTATCCTCTGACGAATACTTTTGACTGTTTTCATGGGCAATATGATGTCTGCAAAACACCGGTGGCACTTCATGTCAGCAGAAGAGTCCTGACGCTTCCCCTCTATGCGGATCTCGCATTGGAGGATGTGGACCGGATCTGCAGGATCGTGTTGGAGTGCAGAAAATAAAATGGGAGAATGTATGAAAAAATTGATGGTACTGGGCGGAGCCAGATATGCGCTTCCGGTCATTAAGGCAGCACATGAGCTCGGAATCTATGTCATTACCTGTGATTATCTTCCGGATAATATCGCCCATAAGTATTCAGACCAGTACTGTGATATCAGCATTATTGATAAAGAGAAGGTATTGGATGCGGCCCAGAAACTGAATATCGATGGCATTATGTCTTTCGCCTGCGATCCTGGCGTTGTTACAGCAGCATATGTGGCCGAGCAGATGGGGCTTCCTAATGTGGGACCGTATGAGTCGGTATGCATCCTGCAGAACAAAGGGAAATTCCGTGAGTTCCTGACGGAGAATGGATTTACTGTTCCTACTGCCAGAAGCTACCAGAATGTCAGCGAAGCATTGAAAGATATTGAGGTGTTTCACTGGCCGGTCATATCGGCGGCTATGTGTTTGGCGTTGGCTCGACGCTGTCGAGCTTTATTGTGCTGGGAAACTATTCCATGGGCATGCAGATGACGGGGAAGGCGGATTTTATTGCACAGTATCTGAAGGGCGGCGATCTCTATGGAATGATCATCAGCATCATAAAAACGATGCCCTGCGCACCGGTCGTGATGGTGGTTGTTCTGCTGACCATGATCGCGTTCTACGCGACATCCTTTGATTCAATTGCCCTTACGGCTTCCTGCTACAGTTATCACCGGCTGGAGGACGGAGAGCAGCCGAACAAAGGTATTCAGCTGATGTGGTGCATACTGCTGATCCTGCTTCCGATCGCGCTCCTGTTTGTGGAAAGCTCCATGAGCAATCTCCAGTCGGTCAGTATCGTTGCGGCGTTCCCGATCGGAGCGGTGATCGTGATGATAGCGGCCAGCTTCATGAAGGATGCGAAGGAATATATGGGGGAATTACAGGCAGGGGATAGAGAATGCCTCCGCAGAAAAACTTAAAAATGCGCAGAGGGATGGATGAAAACTATTGCGTTGAATGACGGCAGGCAGTGTTTTGTAGCGATTCGTGAGCAGAAGACTTATACCGTTACTTTGATGATGCCGAAGCTCCGGCAAGAAATTGTCTGTCTTGGCGAATTCATGAATCCGCCGTTTTCCTTAAGGAGACGGCAGGGATGGAATCCGGAAGGCTATGCAGACAAGTTGATAGAGAAGGCGGATATTCTCGTAGAGACGGATGAGAATGGGCGAATCATCGGGCTGATTGCTGGCTATCTGAATCAGGAGGAATTGGGCTTTATTTCCATGCTGATTGTGGATCCGAAGTATCGCCGTCTGGGAGTGGCAGAAATATTGTGTTGCCGCATTCATCAGCTGGCAAAGGTGAGGGGGATTCTGCGGATGCAGGGAGAGATCCGGGAAAGCAACAGGGCCTGCCAGATGCTGGCCAGAAAACTGGGCTATCACAAACTGAAAGAGAATAACAGGTGGGAACTTTTATTGGACGATACGCTGGAAGTGCCCATTATGGGGCGATGAACTTGCGGCAGCTATGAGGTGACCTTAATATCGGATAGAGATATAATGGTACGGGAAAGGGAAAAATAGAATGGATGTTTCGGTTTCTGTCATTGTACCGGTTTATAAAGTAGAACCGTATATTGATCGCTGCGTGGCTTCGCTGCGGAATCAGACTCTGGAGAATATAGAAATGATACTGGTAGATGACGGGTCACCTGACAGATGCCCGGAGATATGCGATAAATATGCCAGGAAAGATTCCAGAGTCAGAGTGATTCATAAGAAGAATGAAGGCCTTGGTTATGCCAGAAACAGTGGAATGAACATGGCAAAGGGAAAGTATATTGCGTTTGTCGATTCGGATGATTATGTTTCACAGAATTTCTTGAAAGAATTGTATCTTTTGGCAGAAAAGGAAAATGCGGATGCCTGTGTGGGAGGAAACACGGGTGTAACGAAGCAGGGATCGACACAGTATTTCCATGAATATGCAGGCCGGGTCTTTGAGGAGAAGGAGATTGTTAGGGATTTCCTGCCGACTATGATGGGGTATCAGTATGATGGAACTGGGTACTCTGGAATGTCTGTCTGGCGGGGAATATACAGGAGAGAGATTATAGAAAAAAATGAAATACAGTTTCCATCAGAACGACAATATATCTCGGAAGATGCAATTTTTGATCTGTTACTTTATCCTAAAATGAAAAAGGTGGCAATTTCAGATACTGTTTCCTATTTTTATTGTTATAATGGTGCATCGCTTACAACCGAATATAATCCCAATCGCTTTGAACGATATGTTGAATTATACAAATATGAGTCAGAGCTTATAAGCTCCTTGCCTGACCATGAAGAACTGAGGGAACGTATAACGAGCATGTTTTTTGCAAATATACGGGTTACAGTTATGCAGGAAGTGGAACATGATTGGGCTGGTGCGAGAGCAAAAGTGAGAGATATGGCTTTAAATGAAACTGTACAAAAAGCAGTTAACAGTTATCCGGTTGATCGCATGAAGCTGTCGCACAGATTATTTTGTGATGCCATTAGAAAAAAAAGATATGCTCGAATTTGTCTGATGGCATATTTTCATAATAAACGAAAAAATTGGTTCGGCAATTAGAGAACTAAGTTATTATCGGCAGTGGATCGAAAAAGAGGATTGTCAATGGATAAGAAAGAAGTAGAAAAGCTGAGACAAGCCCAAATGATGATTGCAAGGGAAATCAAAAGAATATGCGAAAAAAATAATATCCATTATTTTCTAGATTCCGGCTCATTGCTTGGAGCAGTCCGCCATAATGGATTTATTCCGTGGGATGATGATATGGACATCGGCATGTGCTGTGATGACTATGCAAGATTCATATCGATAGCTCCTATGGAATTGGGGGACGATTTCTTTCTGGATAATTATGCAACAAATCCGGATAACCCGCTTGTGTTCAGTAAGGTCCGGCTAAAGGGAACAACCTATATTGAAAATATTGGAAACAAAATGGCTGTGCACAATGAGATCTTTGTGGATGTCTTCCCTTATTACTATATTTCGGATAACAGGATAGAAAGAAAGATTGAAGGATTTCAGATGGCATTTTTGGCTCAGGCAATGATGTCTAAGTCTGGCTATAAAGTATGGAAAGGAAAGGGAATAAAGAAGAGAATCAAATTCCTTCCTACAGACATATTGGGGAAAATATGTACAATGCGGTATATGCGAAAGAGAGTGAACTCTCTGTATTCAAGACATCATAATACCAAAATGATGGGAATTCAGTCTGGATCCTGTTATGGCTACTGGTTCTTTCCGGAAAATATATTAAGAAAAACGGTACAGCATATCTTTGACAGTGATTTGTTCGCAATACCGCAGGATTATGATTACTTTTTAAAAATTGCATATGGAGATTATATGCGGCTTCCTCCTGAAAGTGAGAGAGTAACGCATCAGATCCAGTATTTGGATTTTGGGAAGATTAACATATAAATATTTGTATATTTCTTATATTCTATATAGGCCTCCGGAAAAACAAATATAATCCGGAGGCTTGGCCTGATACAGATTCTGTTCAGGGACTATCTTGATTTAAGATGGTTGAAAAAATCCCTGAGTGAATAATATATTTTGTCTGTAAATGGAAAGTACCTTGAAGCAATAATTCTTATTTTTACACGGAAAGGCCGTTTACACCAGAGATCGCGCATTTCCGGAGAGAAGATCACATCATAATTATTTTCGCTTTCAGCGATAATAAAAGTGTATCTTTTTATTGCGATAGCAGCATCGTTATGAAATTTATAGTTGGTTACTTTGTCAAAATCGGAAATAGAGTTAAGAAAACGAATGGCACGTTTTTTTCTTTGATCTAAATTCAGATTGTCCCGTTGAACTGCACTGCCAATGGAGCCAATTCTGTAAGCGGACATCACTTTATCAATATAGTAAAAATCTCCCTTCAGAGCAGCCATTTGCATATAGGAAAAATCACCATATGCCGGTTTAATCCAGAATGCATATCCCTTTTCATTCATATCAAGAACATCCGCTTTGCGGAAAAAATAACTTGTGGTATGGAAGACCCATTCATCATTTGCAAGCATTCTGTGCATGATGTCTCCGGCTGGGATGATACCGGTGTCTGACTTCTGCTCAGGGAATTTTTGGATGTTCTTCGTTTCATCTTCAGAAATGCCTTGAGTACAGTGTACGCATATGCTACACTCTGGGTGCTGTTCCAGTGCCTCGAATTGCAGTTGTAATTTTTCGGAATCGGTCCAGTAGTCATCACCCTCACATATTGCAAGGTATTTTCCGCGGGCCATTGGTGTCAGAAGATCTTTCACAATATTGACGCCTTTTGAATACTGATTTTCTTTTTCGAAAACCGGAATAATCGGGCCGGGATACTTTTCGACATATTCTTTTATGATTTTTGCTGTTCCATCAGTAGAAGCATCATCATGAACAATGATCTCGTATGGAAATTTAGCCCTTTGCATAAGGATTCCATCCAGCGTTTTTCGGATGTATTTTTCCTGATTGAATGTAATACAAATGACGGTAACAGGAATTGGTCCCTGTGGATGATCTTTTTCAGTCTTCTGCATAGATTTGGTCTTTCAACTCCTTTATTGAGTAAACTTAGGCATATTTTATCACGAGTGCAGAAAACTGCACAGAGAAAACGCTTTCCGTTTTTTTTCAGACGAGCCTGCAGCTATGCATGGCTGGCGTACTTTTTGCATACAGAAGAGATATGGTATATATTTAGGAAAATACAGATCTGACGATAAGCAGAAAAGACTTCCCTGACGGAAAGATGGTGTTGGAACTTAAAATTATGTCGAAACAGAAAATGCAGGTTTCTTTTCAAGAATTGTTGTTTTACGGCTATTTTTGCATAATGCTTTTGATCAAGGGCCTTGGCTATGCAGATGGTACTTTTTACAAGCTGGGATTTTTGGCGGCGTTGCTGCTGGCCATTGCCAAAATCCTGACGACAGCTTATACGGGCACGGAATGGGTCATAGTTAGTGTCCTGTCTGTGCTGGCACTGGTCAATCGGGTGGTGACCAGACTGGATTCCATGCTTTTTGTGATTCCGCTGATCCTGTGTATGAAGAGGATATCTGTAAGAAAGACAATGCATCTGGGAGCGTTTGTATGGTCGGCGGCATTTTTCTTTCAAGTGGTTACTCATTTGCTGGGGATTCGTTCCTTTGATTTCGTTGTTCACAGTAAGTTTGGCTTGGATCATGTCATTCGTTGGGCAATGGGATACGTACATCCCAATGTGCTGCAGATTTCTTATGATGTTCTGATCTTTTATCTGGTCTACTCCTGCTGCAAAAGCCGGAGATCGTTTCAAAAAGCATTTTTGCTCTCTTCAGCGGGAGCGGTCTATCTTTTTGTTTATTCGATGAGCAGAACCGGGATGATCATGTTTGCTGTTTTTTGGATGTTCCTGGGGATGGAATATCTGGTGAAGAAATTCCCTTTGTTCCAGAAACAAATATGGATGACTGCAGTTATGGCTTTGCTGCCGTTGGAAGCTGTTTCGTCGATCGCTTTGCCGCTTCTGCTGGAGGGAAAGGTATATGAATGGCTTGAAAGGGTAATGACACACCGGCCGGCTCTGACCTGTTTTTTCTTTTCTACGTATGGAGTTCGCTTGTTTGGGCAGAATCCGGAAGGTCTGGCGCATTATCTTACGTTGGATTGTTCTTATGCAAACCTGTTGTTTCATGGCGGGATCCTTCTTTTTGCCCTATTGATGGTTGGGTGCTTTCTGCTTGTCTTTTGGGAGACCAAAGCATATTCAGAGCACGGAACAGCAGAGAACGGTGTGGAGCTCGCCATCACTCTGACTTGTTTAATGGGAGCTGTGTCAGAACCATTTGCATTTAATACATCGTTTAAAAATGTATCATTGCTTTTTCTTGGCGGACTTCTTTTCAGAAACAGAAAGGGGAAGAAGGAATACTCTTTATTTCCCCAATTACAAATGTGGCTAACAGAAACTGGCTGGGATGTCCGTCCCCTTGCCGATGCATGGGCAGATATAGGGCGGGCTGCACATGGTTTGGCACAGAACATACGGAAATGGCGAAAGAAGACAATTACATTCGGAATTGCTTTCATGTTCGTGTGTGTGTGTCTGTATTTCTGCAAGGCAGATCATATACAGACATACTATGTCTGTGCGGTGAATACGGATGAAAGCGTAAATGAGGAGGATTGTATCTATCTTTCTGAGAGGGAAATCAGAGAGCTCGAGGAAGATCCGGCGGTGCGTGTTTTGAACTATCAGGGGCCGGAGATACAGATGGCGCGTTTGGAGGGGGATATTGGCATCATTGAATTCGGAAGAGGCCTGCTTAGTACGATTGTATGGTCATTTGCTGGAGGAGTGGTATTGGCAGCAGTAATGGAATCGATTATCTTACATATGTCATCCGGGAAAAGAAGAAATTCATAACCGCTTTTTCCCAGAAACATTTCGAATGGAATAGTCTTTGATATGGAGAAAATAATAAATGAAAATTTTGATGATCAATAAGTTCCTGTATCCCAACGGCGGTTCAGAAACCTATGTTTTTAAGTTGGGAGAAGCGTTGGAACAACATGGACATGAGGTTCAGTATTTTGGAATGGATCATGAAGGGCGTTGTGTAGGTAACCATGTCAATGCTTATACATCCAATATGGATTTCCACGGCGGAAGCAAATTGTCAAAACTGTCCTATCCGTTCAGAACGGTATACAGTACAGAGGCCAGAAAGAAGTTGCGGCTTGTGTTAGATGATTTTCAGCCCAATGTCTGTCATATAAATAACTTTAACTATCAGCTGACGCCTTCTGTCATTCTGGAAATTGTGAAGTGGAGAAAGGAAACAGGACATCAGTGCAAGATTGTTTATACCGCGCATGATTATCAGCTGATATGTCCCAATCATCAATTAAAGAATCCCATTACACAGGAAAACTGCGAAAAATGCCTCGGAGGACATTTCGTGAATTGTGTAAAAGGAAAGTGCATTCATGGATCTGCTGCAAAATCTGTTATCGGCATGATGGAGGCGGAATTCTGGAAATGGAATGGGGCTTATAAGTACATCGATAAAATTATCTGTTGTTCGGATTTCCTGAAAAAAAAGATGGATACCAATCCTCTGTTTAAGGAGAAAACGATCGCCCTCCACAACTTTACAGAAGAGGTGGAGACAAAGGATATCACCAAAAAAGATTATGTTCTATACTTTGGCCGTTTCTCTGAAGAGAAGGGGATGGATACTCTCATCACAGTTTGCAGAGAACTGCCGGATATTCACTTCATTTTTGCCGGGTCTGGTCCACTGAAAGAAAAAGTAGATGCCGTAAAAAATATCATAGATGTTGGATTTCAGAAAGGCGACGAATTGGAAAAACTGGTCCGTGAAGCCAGATTTTCTATTTATCCATCTGAATGGTATGAGAACTGTCCTTTTTCTGTGATGGAATCACAGATGTATGGAACGCCGGTATTGGGAGCTGATATTGGAGGCATCCCGGAACTAATTCAGGCCGGAAGGACGGGGGAGTTGTTTGAAAGTGGGAACGCGGATTCGCTGCGGGAAATGGTCAAAAAGCTCTGGCTTAATAAGGAACTGTGCGGGGAATACAGCGAAAACTGTAAAAAGATCCACTTTGACACGCTGAATGAGTATTATAAGAAAATTATGGAAATTTATCAATAGACGAAAAGGAAGAAAAATTTGAGCAGACAGAAAACAGACACACAGAGTAACCGAACAAAAATATGTGAATTTATAAAAAAGTGTGCTCATATTTGGGCTGTAGCATGGATTCTTCTTTTTGTCTTTCAGAACCCGCTATCCGGCTTCTGTTCTGTATTCTCATATATTGATGAAGCACCGCTGTTTTTACTGGCAATATGGGGAATTACACACATTAAATATATCAGAAAAGAAAATGTTGCAAGATATAACAGATATATCATTTTGCTGGGAATGTTTGCGATTGCAGGTCTGGCTGGGAATGTGATATATCGATATCAGCCGGTAAACGTGGTCATTATTGATGTAATAACTAATTTTAAATTCTGGGGAGCGGTTCTCTATTTCTATCTGTGTATTTGTAACAGCAATTTTCAGGATCAGTGCATTTCGAAGGCCGCCAAGGCGCTGACGGTAATGCTGATGCTGCTTTTTGTAATTGACCGCGTGCTGAACATATTCCCGGCACAGGATTCGGTGAGATACAGATTAGGAATAAAATCGGCACAGCTGTTTTATGAACATCCTACCTATCTTGCTGCCATTTGTGCATTTCTGATTGCACTTATGACCCTGTATGATCCGGGAAAACACAGAATATATATTTTCATGAATCTGATTATGTTAGTCTTCACTCTGAGGAGTAAGGCTTTGGGGAGTGCAGCAATTTATGTGGTGTTATATATCTTTTTGAAAAAGCTGCATCATCAGAAATTGAAATTATGGCACATTGCACTTGCTGTGGCAATGGCGGTGATCTGTGCGTGTCCACAGATTTATTTTTATTTTATTGAAAACAAAGGAAGTTCCCCAAGATCCATCATTCTGCTGACATCACTTCATATTTTAAAGGATTATTTTCCGATTGGAACGGGCTTCGCGTGCTATGCATCACATTGTGCCAGTGCTTATGTGTGTTATTCGCCGGTATATGTGAAGTACGGATTTGAGACAGTAAGTGAATTGAGCAATTCAACCAACTGGGTCTTTTTTGATGATCAGTTCTGGCCGATTATATTCGGGCAGACGGGCGTGATCGGCACAATCGGATATGTTGCGCTGTTGATTTTATTGTTCCAAAAAATACAAAGACTGGCAGAGGTGGACACCAACATATATATGGGAGGCTTGTTCGCGTTTATTTTCCTGCTAGTTTCATCTGCGGCTGAGCCTGCCTTCAACAATGCAGTTGCCATTCCATTTGCTTTTGTTCTGGCATTGGCGTTTTCTAAATATGAACTTCTGGACACCTGATTTGTTTTAGGAGACGTAAAATGCTCTTTTTATCTGAATACAGGGACAAACATTTCTACAAAGCAGGAATGCACATAAGTTGGAACAAGATTTTATATGTATATGCATTTTTGCTGTTTCTGATGAATTTTATCCGGATTTTCGATAATGCATTCTGGGGGGATGAAGGATTCTCTATCCGGTTGGCACAGATGACAGTCGGGGATATGGCGGCCACTGCAGCGGATGTTCATCCACCGTTATATTATTTGTTTGTGCAGCTTTTGTATCATGTGTTCGGCAGCAGCGGCGTAACATATCATTTGTCTGCCTTATTGCCGTATGCGGTCATTATGATGATAGGATGCACTATTGTCAAAAAGCATTTTGGAGTCATTCCGTCAGTGGTTTTGATTACGATGGCTTCCCTGATGAAAAATGCGGTGAGACATAATGTAGAGGTCAGAATGTATGCTCTGGCAGCGATGTGTGTCCTCATTGCGTACCTTGCGTTTTATATGGTAATTCAGGAAAACAAACGGATTAACTGGATTATATTCTGCATATTTTCATTAGGGGCATCATATACTCATTATTATGCTTTGCTGTCGGTGGCGTTCCTCTATGCCATGTTAATCCCGATGGCAATATTTCGGAAAAAGTATAGAAAAGGGCTGTTTTTTTCTTATTTTGTGGCAATTGCCGGATATTTACCTTGGCTGACAATACTGATTACAACTATTCTGAAGGACAGCGGTGTAACCTATCTGGATTACAATGACAGCTCCTTTGACCGCAATCGTGCGGATTATTTTTATGATGACTGCCATTTGAGCGGGGCCGGAGCTGCGGAGTTTACCAGTCTGTTATGCCCGGATTTGATGAATGCGGATATGGAGGAGACAGAATGAACCGACAGAATAATCAGACTAATGTGAAACAGACCATTTTATGGTCCTTGATCACAGCCTTTTTTCTGATGCTCATCTGCTTCAATTTGTTTTTTCGTCTGGATGCAGATGGAATAGCGGATGACGATGAAGCCTGGCATGCAAACAATGTCTATGAAATGTATACATCTCATAATTATCTGGTGAATACCTATTATTATGAGACGGATTATTATAATTCCAAGCCGCCGCTCAGCCTGTGGCTGATGACCGGATCGTTGAAGCTGTTCGGCGTCAGTCTGAAATCATTAAAATTTCCTTCGGCATTGTCGGGGTTGCTGGCTGCTGTTATTGTGATTGTTTTCATAATCAGAGAATCCGGAATCAGAACAGCCGCTTCTTTCTCCGGGATGTATCTTCTCATGGACCAGTTATATCGGTATCATTGTTTCCGGACAGGAAATATGGATGCCTTATTTTGTCTACTTTGTGTGATATGTCTGCTTGCGTTATATTGTTCCGGGAGAAATTTTAAATGGTTTATGCTGTATGGTTTTGCTGCCGGACTTGCTTTTCTTACGAAGGGGACGCATATTGCGTGGCTTGTTCTGATCGGCGGTGTCGTCCTGCTTCATGCGGTTATACGGCGCAGCTTCCGGCTCAGATACTTCTTGTGCGGGATCGTCCTTTTTGCGGTACCGGTTGGAGCGTGGGCACTGTTGCGGTACCGGTTTGACGGAACGCGGTTCTTTTATTCACTTCTGATCGGTGAGACAGGGGAGAAATTAAGCCGCCATTTTTCATCCGTATATCTGGGGAGAATGGCAACACAGCCTGTTTATGTCACGCTGTTTGTCTTGTTTGCTATTTATCTGCTGCTGTGCCGCAGGAATCTCTCTAACTTTATCCGGAAATACTATATTTTTATTTTGTGGCTTTTGGCTCCCGCTGTTTTGTATAGTATGATGGGAACAGCGCAGGAGTGGTATCTTTATCCCTCCTATATTGCGGCAACCATTCTGGGGGCGCTTATTACAGAGGATATCTGGAAGTGTTCGAAGAAGAGTCTGAGCGTTATTGTTTCACTGGCATTGTGTCTGGTATGTGCGGGGATCGGTGTCAGAAGATTAGGAGCTTTTACTTATGATGCAGGAGGAAGCGCATCGAAAGAGATGCAGCAGGACTTTCAGGAGCTGATGTCTTCAGAAGGGAATGCGTTCAGAGGATATAAGGCATATATTCAAACCGGATATGACAACAGCAGGGAAGAGAGAACCTGGTGGAAGTCCGGGGAACTGGCGATAGCGCGTTATTATGGTCAGTACGAGTGTCTGGGTGGCGGTGTATGGGGCTTTCTTGCATCAGAGGATTCCATCCTGGTTCTGGATAAAGCGTACTGGGATGAGTATGCACCCATGCTTGCGGGATATGTCATACTGGAGGATAATCATTCGCTGATCTTCTGCCATAGCACATATTAAAAGGTGGGATATCCGGCTTTCGGAAGGCCGCTTTTGACACAGCAGTTGACAAACAGATAACAATAGACAGCATTCATTTCATATGAATGCTTTGGGAAAGCAATGAAACAGAACATGAAACGGAATGAAACATTTGAAAGAATTGTAGCGTATGGAAAGCTCCATATTCTGGATGCTTTCGCCCTGTTCTTTTGCTGGGGCGGCTTTTTCCGCAGCCAGCTGGCAAATTCGGACACTCTTTGGGGAAACATTGATCCGGGAGCCACGCTGATTTCCCGCATGAGCAATTTCCGATGGCTGGGATATGCCGGGGACTCGTTTTCTTATTATGTGCTTCACTATTTTCCTTATCAGCACCGGGTACTCAGTTTTGTCCTGTTTCTTCTGGTTCTTTCGGCGGCGCTGCTTCTGCTTCAGCTGACCTTCCTTCCGGTGCTTGGTGCGGACAGGTGGGGAAGAGGAGAGCAGCTTTTGTTCTTTTCGGCAACGGTACTCTGCTTTGTGAACGTTCTTTCGGCGGAGCTTTTTTACTTTACCGAGAGTTATCTGATCTTCAAGGCGGCCTTTTTTCTGGCGATGGCGGGGTGCTTTCTGTTCAGCCACAAACACTATGCGGCAGGGACCGTTCTCTTTGTGCTTGCGCCGATGTTCTATCAGATGTCATGCTTCTATGCCGCATTGGTTTTGTGTACGCTGGCTTATCTGGAGGAGAGGGGAGAGGGCAGCTTCCGTCTGATCTGGAGGGAATTCCGTTATCTGATGGCGGCGATGCTGGGAGGAATTCTGAATTACCTGACGGGACCGTGGATAGATCAGCTGCTTACGCAGAAACTGAATTATGAAATTATTCCGAGCAAGCAGATACAGCGCGGCTCTTTGGGACAGATTGTGGAGAACCTGTTGCGTCAGTTTCGGGAGCTGTATGAGAGTTCGCTAGGACTGATGATGCCGTTGTGGCTTCCGCTTCTTTTCTCTGCAGCGGTTACGATTCTGGTGATTGTCCGGATGGTGAGGAGCGGGGCCGGAAGACAGCTCTGGGTGTATCTGCTGTACAAGGCGGTGTCGTTTGTCTTCATGTGTGGGATTGAGCTGACATCCGCGGCGGATGTCTTTACCTGCCGTGTGATTGCGCCGTTTTATACGATGCAGGCAATGAATGCACTGATTGCTCTGCTCTGGCTGCAGAAGAAGCAAAGGGAGAAAGTTCTGAAGAAAACGGCGGTTCTGGTGACAGGATATCTTCTGGTACAGTGTTTCTTCATTCAGATCATCATAGCCAACCGCATGCTATCAGAGAATCTGGATATCCTGTATGCGAATCAGGTGCTGGATCGGGTCGAAAAATATGAACAGGAAACGGGTGAAAAGGTAACCGGAACCGGATTCTGCACGGACAGCAATTACAGCGCTTATTATGAGCAGGTCAACTACTGCCATTCGGCAATTAATTCCCGCGTGGCAGGAGAGGCAACGTATTCTTTGATTGCGACAGTGGCGCAGTGGAGAGGAATGCATCTGGACCGGGGAGAAATGGATCCGGCTGTTTACGAGAAATACTTTGCAGGAAAGAACTGGGACTATTTCGATCCGGAGGAACAGGTCGTGATTCAGGACGGAGTATTGTACTGGTGTGTCTTTTAGGAATCCTGCTGCAGGAGAAAGCGGCACGAAAAGAAATTGCGGGAAGGAAGAGAGGCGTTCGTTGCGTATGCAGGATCATAAAATTATGAAGCGGAAGAAAACATCAGGCACGGATACGGAAGAAAGGATTCTTGGAGCGGTCATCTTCGCCCTGACTTTTTTTATCGCGGTGTTTCCCTCCCTGAAGGCTGGAATCAACTTTCACGGTGATATAGCTTTTCATCTGGGTCGGATTGAGAGCCTGTATCGGAGTCTGAAGGCAGGAGTTTTTCCGGCAAAGGTTCATGCATCGCTGGCGAACAGCTTCGGATATGGAGAGGGCTTCTTTTATCCGGATGCCTTGCTGTATTTTCCGGCGCTTCTGGAGCTGGCGGGACTTTCTCTGGAACTGAGTTTCAAGATCTTTACGGTTGTGTTCATTCTGCTGACCTGGTGGAATGTGTTTGCTTCTGTCCGAAGGATCTTGAGGGGAAGACATGTGCTGGTGGCAGTATGCGGTGCCGGTATCTATGTACTGTCGTTCCGTTTCATGCATTCGGTGTATGATTATGGCTCGATCGGGACTTGGATGGCGATGGCATTTATTCCGATGGCGGTCAGCGGACTTCTGATGATTCTGTTTCGTGAAGACTATCGGTTGCGGGACATGGTCTGGATGTCGGCAGGCGTATGCCTGGTTGGGCTTTCGCACAGTACAACGGCCATTGTGACCATTGTTTTTATGCTGGCGCTGTTTCTGTGTGCCATTCCGCAACTTCGGAAAAAACAGATCCGCAGTCTGTGCGTGTGCGCTGTCTGCGCTGTACTGGCGATCACTGGTTACTGGCTCCCTGCACTGGAGCAGGTCTGCGATCAGAAGTTTTATCTGCAGACTAATCCGGTCTTTCTGCTGACGGACAATATTCTGGGACCTGCAGATTTGTTCAGTTTCAGTGGGGTGGCAGAGCTGAGTATGGTTCTTGTCACGACCATTTGGCTGGTTCTGACGCTGAGAATGAAAACAAAAGAGCAGAAAGAAGACCGCCGCATGAGGAATGTGACCGGTGCAGTGAGTCTTGTCTAGTTTGCGCGCCATGGGCGCGCTCTAACGGGTGTAAGTCCCGAGTACGCGTA
>OLPO01000681.1_pt1 | contig 26493 bp, 17 predicted proteins | sample 1672831 | NCBI WGS metagenome assembly OLPO01 (sample SAMEA3136728, study PRJEB25190) | human gut metagenome
CCGGAGATACTGCCGGTTCTGTTGGTACCGGAGATACTGCCGGTTCTGTTGGTACCGGAGATACTGCCGGTTCTGTTGGTGCCGGAGATACTGCCGGTTCTGTTGGTGCCGGAGATACTGCCGGTTCTGTTGGTACCGGAGATACTGCCGGTTCTGTTGGTACCGGAGATACTACCGGTTCTGTCGGTGCCGGAATTACTGCACTTGCAGTTCCGAATCCGAAGTCCATACCTGACCACGGAATAACGAATCCGTTAGACCAGTATTCTCTCCATCCAAGACTCGGGCACATATTTCCTTCATCCCAGTAATTAAAGGAAGATGTAAAGGTCATTGTCTGTGTATAAGTCTTTCCTGTGTCCGGATCAGTGAAGGTTACATCTTTTGTAATTGATACTGTATATTCCTGTGGGTCGCAGTATGTTCCAACCGGGAATACTCCTGCAATATGGATCTGAGCCTCTCCAAGGATAATTGCTCCTGAATAGTCTGGAGAAACAGAGATAGTTCCAAGATCGTCTGCATCAAATACAACTGTCTGTGACAGTGTTTTGTCACCTACAGTCAGTGTAGCTGTTGCCATTCTTGACATATCAATGTGACTTACAGTACCTGTAACAAGAAGTCCTACTTCTTCAGCATCTGTTCCATTCTCTTCTGCTTCAAGAACTTCGTCGCTCTCTTCCGGTGTTTCTTCCGGATCAACGGAGTCTTCTGACAGAACGTTATCTACATCTTCATCAGTATCAGAGTCTTCTTCATCATCAGTCTCATCTTCTTCCTGATCTTCAGCATCTCCATCTTCTGATTCTTCGGTGTCTTCTTCTGCGTCTTTTTCTGTCTCATCAGTTTCTTCTGATGAAGTATCCTGATCATTTTCTTCGGCAGCAGATGATTCCTGATTTGTTGTAGGATTTTCTTCAGCTGCCATCGCAAGACTTGCACCCTGCATAATCATTGCCGCCCCTACAAGGCAGACAGCAACTTTCTTCCATCCTAACCATTTTCTATGCATTTCCTTTTTTCCTCCTCATTCCCAGAGGCGGCTGTTAACCGCCTCCGACCACACATATAGCTTTTTTGTGGATTTATTTAACTTTCATTTTTGTTGCTTTACTGTATGATCCCCAGATTTCTTTGCCGTTTACAACTTTGCAGCTGCGTACACGAACATAGTAGTTCTTTCCACTGGTCAGTCCCTTCAGAACAGTTTTGCCTGTCTTGTTGTTGTTGATCGTAACAGTCTTGGTTGTTCTACCTTTGAACTTGCTGCTCTGGCTGCACTGAACAACATATTTCGTTGCCTGAGCATCACGACGCCAGCTTACGTTCAGTGTCTTCTTGGCACCTTTCTTGACAACCGGGTTTTTCGGTGTCTTCGGTTTGATTGTAAATGTTGCTTTTCCTGCATATTTTGCAAATTTACCTTTACCTTTGACAATTACAGTTGCGTAACCAGTATTCTTATTATTCTTATAAGTTACTGTGTAATACTTGCTGCTTACTTTCTTCTTTCCATTGTATACAGTAACGGTCGGTTTCAGATTCTTTCCTGTGTATACATAAGACGTCTTGGAAAGTTTCAGATTAAGTTTCTTTGTAACCACGGTGTATTTACTTGTAACATTTACAGTTCCGTTTGCAGCTTTAATTGAAATGCTGTAACCTTTCGGAGCACCAACTACTTTTCCTGTGTAGGAAATTGCTTTTCCTGCTGCATTCTTATTCAGATTTGTAACTGCTGCAGTCCATTTGTTGGAAGCTGTCAGTGTCACTCTTCTGCCTGTTGCTTTTCCATTTGCATAGATTTCAACAACCAGCTTAGCCGGACGGGAATCTACTACATTGTCAAGATCGCTCCAGGTATTCTTAACAGTTACTTTAATCTTCTGTACGTTATGAGTGTACTCTGCCTTGAATCCTTCTGCTGCATTTCCTGTAACCTTTACGGTATATCCGGAAACTGCATATGCAATCACAGTATATTCGATTTCTTTTCCTTCTTTATATTTTGGAAGGTTTTCCCATGTCTTTGTCCATGATTTGTCAGATTCAATAACTGCCTTGTCACCAAGTTCACTTCCATTTGCATAAAGCTGAACAAGTGTATCAGTTGGACGGATTCCATCCTGGTTATTAGCATCATTCCATGCAGCTGCTGCGCTGATGTTTACAGTTGCCGGTACATGTTTGTAATTAAGGGTAAGACCTTCCTCATCAAGGATATTTCCAGATACAGAAACTGTGTAGCCTTCCTTCTCTGTACTCTTAACCTCATATTTGATTCTTGTTCCGTCTTTCTTAACATCAACTTTTGTAAATTTAGCTGTCCAGTTGTTTCCTGCATTCAGAGTTACCTTGTTTCCTGTTGCCACTCCATCTGCGTAAAGTTCTGCTTCTACAGAGTCAAGACGTGCTCCATCCTGATTTTCTGCGTCATCCCATTTTACAGATACTGGAATTTCAACTGTTGCAGGTACATAAGTATTTGTTACTACAAGACCTGTTGCTGCGTCTCCGCTTACAGAAGTTTCATATAAATCCGGATTCGGAACGGTAGCTTCTGCTGTGTAAACGATTGCTTCTCCGACTTTACCTGTTCTGTTTTTCTGCAGTCCTGTCCATGTCTTGGAGAATTCATTTCCTGCGTTCAGTGTAATGAGATCGCCAACTTTAACACCATCAGCCATCAGCTGTACGCTGTAAGAGGTCGGACGAACGTTATCCTGGTTCTCTTTGTCATTCCACTTAGTTGTCAATGTTACATCTACAGTTTCTGTCTTGTGTGTGAATTTCAGTACAAGACCATCTGCCGTACTTGTGCATGCACTTGTGTATGCATCCAGATCAGCTTTGAGTGTATAAGTAATCTTCTGTCCTGCAGCATATACCGGAAGGGCTTTGACGGTTGCTTTCCACTCACCCTCTGCTGTCAGGGTTACTTTGTTTCCTGTTGCTTTGCCGTTTGCAAGAACTTCAGCTTCTACAGATGCCGGACGAAGTGCATCCTGGTTGTCTGCATCATCCCATGCTGCGGATACTGCGATATCTGCAACTTCCGGAGTATGAGTTAATGTAACTACGATTCCGGATTCAGTACTGCTTACAGTTGCTTCATATCCTTTGGCAACATCACTTGCTTTTACGGAATATGTGATTGCTTTTCCGGCTTTGTTCTTTTCAAGGCCTTTCCAGGTCTTTGTAAAGTTTCCAGCCTCATTCAGGGTGATTGCATCGCCGACAGCTTCACCGTCTGCTGTAAGCTGTACACTGTAAGTGTTCGGACGGATTCCATCCTGGTTCTCTGCATCATCCCATTTGGTAGTTACAGTTACGTCTGTCTTGTATGTTGTATGTGAGTATTTCAGTACAAGTCCCTTAGCCGGGCTTCCCTCTACTACGTAGTCATATCCATCAACTTTGGTTGTTACCAGAGTATAATCGATTGTTTTTCCGTCTTTCTTGAGATCCATCTCTCCGAAAGAAGCTGTCCATTTGTTGTCAGCAGTAAGTTTTACTTTCTTACCTGTGGATACATCACCAGCATAAAGTTCTGCTTCTACAAATTCCGGACGGATTGCATCCTGGTTGTCTGCATCATCCCAGTTAACAGATGCTTTGATCTCTGCCACTGCCGGTACATGAGTTGCTGTGATGGTAAATCCGGTTCCTGCATCTCCTGTGATCTCTGCGGTATATCCGTCTTCACCACCCTTAAGGCCGACTACTTCGACTGTATAAACAACTTTCTTACCTGCTTTGTATTCAGCAAGTCCTGTCCATGTCTTGGTCCAGTTGGCTTTTTCATTTACTGCGATCGGATCGCCAACATTTTCTGCTGCTTCACCTTCAATCTGTGATTTCAGCTGTAAGTTTACAGATGTCGGACGAACACCGTCACGGTTGTCTCCATCAGCCCATTTAACAGTTGCTGTTACGTCAACTTTCTTGACCTGATGTGTATAGTTCAGAACAAGTCCTTCTGTTGCACTTCCGGTTGTCTTGATCTCATATCCCTCAGCTTTGGTGGATACGAGAGAATACTCGATTGGTTTACCATTTTTGTTTACTGCAAGTCCCTCGAAGGTTGCTTTCCATTCGTTATCTGCAGTAAGTTTTACTTTCTTACCTGTGGATGCATCACCCGCATAGAGTTCAGCTTCTACAAACTCCGGACGAAGTCCATCCTGGTTGTCTGCATCATTCCAGTTTACAGATACTGCAATATCAACACCTTTTGGTGTGTAGGAGTTCTTAAGTGTGATTGCTCCTGTTTCTTCATCCTTGGTAGTTGTGATGGTATATCCTTCCGGAAGTCCGGATTCTTCTACTGTGTATTCGATCACTTTACCAGCATTGTATTTCGGAAGATCTGTCCAGGTCTTGGTCCAGTTTCCATCAGCGTCTGCTTTTACAGTTACGTTATCTCCAACGTTTACTGCTTCTCCGCCTTCAACTTTTGATTTAAGCTGTAAGCTTACTGATGCAGGACGAATTCCATCCTGATTTTCTGCATCATCCCATGTTACATTTGCTGTAGCACTGACTTTTGCGATTTCATGTGAGTAAGTAACAACGAATCCATCGTCCGCACTACCTGTTACTTTTGCAGTGTATTCTTCCGGGTTTTCTGCTGTTACACGATAAACGATATTATTTCCTTCTGCATCTTCTGCATCCAGAAGTTTCCATTCATATGTCCAGTTGTTTTCTGCATTCAGTTCAATCGGATCACCATACTTCTCACCATTTGCTGTCAACTGAAGTGTTGCTTTTTCAGGACGGATTCCATCCTGGTTGTCATGGTCATCCCATTCTGTTGAAAGAGTTATATTTCTACTTGGAGTTACGGTAACTTTTACATCATTAGCATTGACACCATTCCATGCAGCACTAACTGTTGCATTACCTCTTTTAACACCTGTAACAACGCCGCCGTCTACTGTTGCAATGGACTCATTATAGCTCTTCCATGTAATCTGCGGATTCTCCACATATGCAGATCCATCCCATGCCTTTGCTGTAATTTTTTCTGTAGTACCCTGCTTAACAGTTAATTCCGCTGGCTGAAGGATCAGTCTTGCATCAGATGTTACCTCTACCTCGCAGGTAGCTGTAGGATCAAACGGATAACATTTGATTGTGATCGTAGTCTTTCCAGGAGAAACAGCTGTAAGATGCAGCATTCTTCCATCTGCCGGATCTGATTGTGCTGTAACGATATTTGTATCGCCTTCAACCATCTCAAGTTTTGAAAGCTTCGGATTACTCTTATCTGCCCAGAACTTTCGTTCCAGTTCTGTTCCATCTTCCTTAATAAAGGTACCCAGGATTGTTGCTGTACCGGATTCTCCCATCTTCATAGATAAGGAGTTTTTGTTCAGATACAGTCCTGCTTCACCATTAACCTTAATGGCGATACTCTGCCATACACCATAAAGCTGTCCAGTTTCCATCGGTACATAATATTTATGGCTCAAATAAATATATCCACTGTATGGAGTCTTTCCTGTAACGCTTACTTTTTCTCCTGCCTGCTTTACAATATCAATATTATAAATACCGTTACCATAAAACTGGGCATTCAGACTTCCATGACCGTTTTCAAAATAACCGATTTTCCAGGTATCTGTAATATCTTCACCGGCCTTGTTGGTTTTGGTTTCACCCTTAGTTCCGGTAATTTCTACAGCTTCACCTTTTACAACAACTTTCTGGTTTTCGGTTACATTTACTTTAATATCTTTTACTTTTGTTCCTTTGTAGCTTACTGTAACAGTTGTGCTCGCTGTTGTCTGACCTTCCGGAAGATCCTTCGCAGTGATAACACCAACAGAATCTACTGTTGCAACAGCTTCGTCAGCTGACTTCCAGGTTACATCACTGGATGTATTATATCCTTCTCCGGTAGAACCGGCTTTATACTGCCCCATATTCCAGAGTGTCCAGGCAATTTCCTGTGTACTTCCCTGAGGCATGGTTACTTCATTCTGGGCATCAGTCAGATAAATTCCATTTTGTACCACTTCTACGTCTGCTTTTACAGCATATGTAGTTCCATTTTCTGCTTTCCAGGATGCGGTGATAACAGTCTTACCATATCCAACCGCTGTAATCTTTCCACCATCTACAGTTGCAACTTTATCATTGTCAGTTGCCCAGTTAAATACTGCATCTGAAACTTTCTGATTATTGTAATAAGCAGTTGCAGTAAGAGACTGGCTGCTGCCCTTGGTCATTGTAAGAGAATCTTTATTTAAAGAAATTCTACCACCGGTAGAAGTCACTGTAACACCCTGAGTAGCTGTATCCTGATATCCGTTAATTGTAGCTTTTAATGTAACAGTTGCAGATCCCTCTTTTTTAGGACGAATCACACCATCTGTACTGATAGATGCAATTGCTTTGTTATCAATTGACCATACAATATCTTCTTCTGGAATGGATGTTGTTACATCCGGGTTTTCTTTACTATAATCAAACAGTTTATATTTGATCTTGTAGTCTTTGGCTTCGTCAGCTGACAGCGTTATGGTAGCTGGTTCATCAAACACAATACCATTGACTGTGATCTGAATAGGTTCTGATTCAGCTGTTTTTGCTTTCTTTGTACTCTGTTCGGTATAAGAATATCTGATCTTCATGGAAGTAGTTCCAGGTTTCAGAGCTTTAACAGTTATAGGAGGGGTGATGTAACTGCTTCTGCCTTGGGTAGCTGTTACTATCTCGGATCCGGCTGAATACTCCGTCTCTCCCTCATCCTTAAACAGGAATTCATACGTTGGTTTGGTGTCAAGACTGGTGCCACCATTAAAAGCCTGGGTACTGATAGAACTGGTATCCCCTCTTTTAGGAATGTTGATAGGTCCTTTTGTTACTAAATAAATGCCACTTGCAGGCGGATTTACATTTCTTACGAATGTTTCTGTAAGCTTTGCTCTTTCATCAGGAGAAGGGGAAGTACTCAGAGTTCCGGCTATCATCTCATGAAAATCAATATAGTAGTTATGGCTGACTGTTCCCACTCCGTCGTCTGGATAGTTTTTGTAACTGATGGTACAGTTTGCCATACCGTCACCACTTGATTTATAATTATAATTATTATTATCCTTAGCCCAGGAATCCTTCTCTGTCAAAATCTTACCATTGTCTACTATATCCTGAGAAGTAGGAGAACCATTTACAGTAAATTCTTCTCCCATATCCACATTAGCCGGTGCAGCTGTAATATGAAGATTATAAGTAACTACTAATTTGCATGCTTCGTATTTAGCAGAAGTCTTACAATTCCATCCTGACCATGTTCCGGTAAGCACTGCATCACCAGCTGCCTTGGCTTTGATGGTCACTACTGTACTTGTACTTCCTGAAGAAATAGAAGCATAGCTGGATCCTTCTGTGATCTGCCATTTTACAGTTGAATATGGATAAAAAGATGGAGTACCTTTACTAGTACTAGTGTTGGAAGTATCCTTCTGCCACTGGGTTGTAGCCACATCCTCTGTAGCCCCTTTATAATCCGTAGCTACAAGAGACTTTATTACAAACTGTCTTGTATCTGATACTGACATATTTGATGTTGTACCGCTTACAGGATAGTTTCCAACTGCAAATCTATAATGACCAGCATACTTTGCATCTGTTGAGGTATATCTGTGGTATTCATAGACCTCATTTCCTGCAACCGCATAAGTTCCCTGATCCTTAAGCTTATATGGTTCGGTCTCTTTGTCATCTCCAACTGCATCTGCACCGTCTTCTGAGACACCAAGATCACTTCCGTCAGAGAATTCATCGGTTCCGGATTCGTCTGCCTGTTCCTCTTCTACAGTTACATCTGAATCCACATCTTCATTACTGTCATCGGATATATCCACATCATCTGTTGTGTCTTCATCCTCGACAACTTCCAGGTCATTATCTGCGTCAACGTCTGCATCAGAGATTTCTTCCGAAACGACCGCCGCATCCGGTTCGCTGGTAAAATCATCTGCATATACGACCATACAACCCTGCACCGTAAGTGCTACGACCAGCATCCATGCAAGTGTACGCTTCAGACCTGAGTGAAATTTTTTACTCATTATTCTCTCCTTCTTTCTTATTATTATTTTACAGTTTCATCTGGTATACTGTAACTGCTCAGCAACCTCGCAGTTACAATATTCCTTTGTTTCACAGAAACAGATCTATTTAGCAATTGAATTTCTTTTGCTTCAATTCCTGAGACAATTCGATACGGTTTGTCTTGAAATGGAAGAAAGGTCTTTCATCAATTGCTAATATTTCAACTGGAAACATATGTGGTTCCAGACAAGACTGTACAGCCTCAGTGATGTCCTGGATGGTGTATCCATCTTCAAGGACAACATAAAGATACGGAACGAAGTATCCGTCATGATCGTTGTCTTCGATCAGCACAAAAAATTCGTCTTTAATTCCTGCAATTTTTGCATCTGCAAGACGGTTTTCCATTGGAAGAACTGCAAGTTCTCCGCCGCCATAACGCTGTGCGGCACCACGGTTCAGGACATAGAAAACACCATCTTCATCAACATATCCAATATCACCTGTATGCAGCCAGATCTTGCCGTCTGCATGTGTCTGAAGTGCTTTTGCAGTCGCACTGCGTCTGTCATAACCCAGCATAGTTCCCGGGCCTGAGGTACAGATTTCGCCAAGTTCGTTATATCCGAGTTCTTCCTGTGTTCCCGGTTTAAAAACTCCCATGACGGTCAGCGGCATCGGGATACCAACGTTTCCATTATGTACGGACTTCGGTGCCATCTGGAATGTCAGATTCGAACCGGCCTCACTGCTTCCGTAACCAACGGTAAATCGTGCTTTGCAGTTATGTTTTTCAAGGAAATTCTGCACACGGTCAAGCTGATTGTTGTTTACAGCTTCGCATCCGGCACCTGCTGCGAGCAGATGTGACATGTCATAGTCATCCGGAACACGTCCGTTTCGCATGATTATTTCGATAAACATAGGAATCATCGGCCAGCTGTTCGGACGGTAGCGCATCATTTCCAGATCCACATCTTCCGGATCTACAAAAGGATCCATGATCAGAAGCTTGTTGGATGACAATGGAAGTAATACCATCGAAACTACAACTGCAACCAATGCCGGCGGCAGACAGGTTGCATTAAATATTTTGCATAATATCGATATAGCACTTTATATATTGATGGAATATACAGAATAAGTAATGCCAAAAGCTGTTGTTTTCGGTTTAACAGATTAATTTTTACCCTGTTCTTTTTTATTATTTTACGTATCGATTCCAGATCTTTCTTGTCCTTTTTCTGTTCTGCCAGTACCAGACTATTGCAGACATTTACACATGTATTCAAATATGCTCTTTCTGCACAGCTTTGTAAAATATCAGGAACATCTTCACATATTATTTTCTTAACCTTTATTGGATCATATATACGATTATGATTTAATTCTGTTCGTGTAACAGAGTCTTTTCGCACTAAATAATGATATTTGCAGACATCCATGAAAACAGAGCTTCTTGCTACAGAAAACAAATAATAATTCATTAACAGATCTTCGTTTATTGTTATTTTTTCCGCTATGACATTCTGTTTTAAAATTCTTTCAAATAATGCTTTCTTAAAAATTTTATTGCATAAACCTGGTTCGATAATTTTTCCTTCCAGTAAATCCATTACACCTTTTAAATTATCCTGAGTCCTTATATTTCCCGTCCCGTAAAAATAATGAATACGTCCATCTCCAAATATCATTTGATATCCGCAATGTGATATGTCGGCATGATACTTTTCTGCATTTGATAACAATATTTGATACATATCTGGTTCAATTTCATCATCACCATCCACAAAACCAATCCACTGCCCTGTAGCATGTCGAATTCCATTAATTCTAGCACTGGTTACACCGTTATTCTCCTGTTTTATCGAAATTACTCTATTGTCACTGGCTGCAATTCTCTGAACCACTTTCCAGCTATTATCAGCTGAACCATCATCAACAATTAATACCTCAATATTTGTATAGGTTTGTTGTAAAACACTTCTCACTGCTCTTTCAACATATGCTTCCAGATTATAGACCGGAATTATTACTGAAATCTTATTATCTTCCATTTCTATCCTCTACAACGATAGCAACATCCTTTCCACTTCCGCTACCGTCTTTTCTATACTGAACATGATTCCTCTTTTTTCAGCCTGCTTCTTATAATGCTCCAATAAATCCTTTCTCGCTACTAACAGTTTTATCTTTTCATATAAAGCTTTTTCATCGTTTTGTACTATGATTCCATATTCATTATTTTCTCCAAGCATTTCCTTCATTCCCGCCACATTAACTGTACAAACCGGAATTCCCAGAATCAACGCTTCTGTTGTAGCTGTACTGAATCCTTCTGCATAACTTGCACATACAAATAAGTCACATTTTGCCATATATTTATATGGATTTAACTGATAACCCAGAAGTTCCACATACTGTTCCATATGATTATCTGCTATATATTTTTCCAGTTGGGTTCTCATCGGTCCATCTCCAAGAATATAAAGATGTACTTTGTATTTTTCTTCCAAAAGATGTTTTATGATTCGCAATAGTCTGTCAAACCCTTTATTATGTAAGAGTTTGCCGACTGCTACTAATTTAGTTTCTGTTTCTTTAAAAATTACTGTCTCTGTTTTTTCTTTAGCTCTTTGCCGTATTTTTTCACTGTTGACAGTGTTATATAGAACTTCGTTTTTCACCCTCAAATAAAGCGCATTCTGAAAGCTTTTCTGCACATCCTGTGAAACACTAATAATTTCATTAAATTTCCCATAACATCTTTTAGCCTCCCGAATACTTCTAAAAGATGCCACTGCTGCTTTCTCATTTTTTTGTTCAATATGAATCCAGGAAACTAATCTCACCTCTGGATTCATACATCCACTGACCACTCTCGCACATGGTCCCTCCAAATATGCGATTTCAATATCATACTTTTCTTTTATGATCATCTTATGCAGCTGTTCTGGATTAAATAATTTCATAAAATGTGAGTTTCCCGGAAACATTTTCTTTTTCCAGTATTTATAAGTAATCTCCGGTCGAAGAAACTGCTTATTTTCTCCACAATCAAACAAAGTCATTACCGTTATATCAAATTTCGAATAGTCCATATGGTTTACAAGATTTACAAGTACTTTTTCAGCACCACCCTGCCCAAAATCATGAATTAAAAATAGTATTTTCTTCATTTGTAATACCTCAACACATCATTTTCTATATGAATATCCCAACACTCGTTATCTTTTGCCATTATTTTATTTTCACTATATTTTCTTTTTTATCAGATATGTTAGTACTCTTCCCAATGGTGTACACAACAACGTCAACAATTTTCTCGGTGAGTCTTTTATATAATCTCTGTTTTTTGCAATCTGACTACTTGAACAATAATGAATACAATCCATAACCAGACGTTTTCTGCTGGTCGGATACTGCATTGCTGTTTTTCTTAAGAATGCAAATCCCTTTGGATTTTGAAGATACTGTTTCCACATAGTTCCACTTGATCCATCTGACTGATACTCTACTTCACATACAACATCATTTAAAATGTACAATTTGTATTTCTGATCAATAAGTGTATATTTATAAACCAGACCTACATATTTTTCATCTGGAAACACAGGATACTCTGGTACGCTATTAATAACATCCGTTCGATAAATCAGTTTCTTATCACCTCGTCCACCCGCTGCATAATAGTCTCCAAGTGTAGTTTCTGTTACTCCTTCCTGAAATCCTGTTCCTATAATATTTCCTTCAAAATCTGAATCTAATGCAATAATTCCCGCATAATTTTTATCTTTAATCTGTTCCCACGTAGATTTTATTTTAGCAACTGCACCAGATGACATTTTGTCATCTGAATCGATACAAACATTTAGTGCTGTATGAATATTTGCATAAGCCATATTATGAGCCGTATGCATACCACCATTTTTTTTATATATGTATTGAATTTCAAATCCACACTCCTGCTGCTGCCATTCCTTTACCAGATCAGCAGTCGAATCCGTCGAACCATCATCTACAATCAGCCAAATAAAATCTTTACACTTCTGATCACATAAACTTTTGTAAGTACGACCTAATGTATGCGCACGATTATATGTAGGTGTAAAAACGGTCAGATAAGCCATACTATTTTATTCCCTGCCTCTCATATATTTTCAGATAGAATTCTTCCAGATTTTTCGATGCAGTTTCTATATCATAGCCCGCTTTTTTAATCTCATCACTGCAATCTCTGCGTCCTTCTATTACTCTGCTCAGAATATGATCTGCCCAATTTGACGGTGAATCTGATAATTTCATAACCGAAACCAGTTCTTGTACAACCCTGCATTCATTTGATACATGATCTGATATTACACACGGCAATCCTGCCGCCTGGGTTTCAATCATTGTTACCGGAAGACCCTCATATAATGACGGAAACACAAATATATCCATTGCCTGCATTAGTTCATTTACATCAGAACGTGTTCCCATAAAAATAACATTTTTCCATATTTTCAGTTTAACAGTCAGTTTCTGAATTTTTTCCTGTTCTCCTCCACTTCCAACTAATATCAGCCGAGCAGAAGGTTCTTTCTTTAGGATTTCAGAAAAAACCTTTAATAAAAACTCATGGTTTTTTGCCCTCGTGAAATTCCCAACATGTCCTATGACAACATTATTCTCAACACCTAATTCTTTGCGTACCTTTTCTCGTATCTTTTCAGAATACATATAATCCTGAACACATATACCATTGGGAATTACTTTAAAACCTTTTCCTTGAAACATCCATATACCAGCCAGTTTTCCACAAGCAAATAACTCTGTTGCATAAACAGGAATTTTTTTCATATAATATTTTTTTATCGGATACTTCATATTTCTCACAGCACTACTTGTATGGCTATGTGCAATTCTCACCGGCACACCACACTCCATTGCACACTGGAGTGCAACAGAACTCAAACAATCCTGATGCACATGGACAATCTTATATTCCGGATGCTCTTGAAAGAAATGTTTTAATTTCCTGCGATAAGAATGGCTCCAGGGAATTAATCGTGAAATATGAAAAATTTTTCCTCCAAGCTCATGAATTTCAGCATCGTAATCTGCTTCAAATTCACGATGCACCAAAAAATCAAACTGCACCTTGCAGCGGTCTATATGTCGATAATAATTCATCAGCATGGTTTCAAGACCGCCACGTCCCATATAAGTCACAATGTGTAAAACTCTTACAGGCATTTTTTCTCCTCTACAATATCTGCCATGTCATATGCATCTGATAATAAAAGAATGCCAAGTATCCAACTATCAGCCCATTTTTTACAAGACGTGCAGAACTTCTGTAAAACATATGATTTATTAACCAGGGAACACAGATATATCCCACTAATGTTGTGTAAATCGGAAGGCGTCCAATATAAATTCCAGACGTGAATCTTGCAAGCAGATACAGAAAAGCTGTAACAGCCGCACAATTTACAGATATATTAATTACTCGATCATCAGCTTCATCAACATATTTTCTTCCAAAAACGGACAGCAATGCCGGGATGGAGTAAAACAGTACACGAAATATATTGGTTCCGTCATCATTTATCCATATTTCATTGGTGATCAGGTCACTGTACTGTGTTTCCATCAACATAGAATCCAGAAAAGAGGTGAATTTACTGACAGAAACAATAACAGCTACTGTTGCCAATAACATTAATATTGTTCTTCTATTCCATGCCTTTCCCTGAATAACAAAAATTATCGGTATCATAATTAATGCAGAACCATGAATTGTAGATGCAAGCAGGATAAGCAGAATAGCCGGCAGATTTTTTTTCTTAATCACAAGACCAATTGCTATCTGCACAATTGCAACTGCAATAAACTGACGAATTCCATTAAACATCCAGGAAAGGTAATCGGTAGAAATAACAAACATGAACATACTCAGCCAGTAGTCTGAAGAATATTTTCGAAACAGCCAGACAACACATATCATCTGAAATATCGCCACGATCATAAAAAAGGCCATGTCATTGTTTCCAATCAAAGATTTCATTGCCGACATAAGTACTGAAAATCCCTTGTCTTTTGTATGTTCACTGAGATATTCTGAAATCTGAGACAGTGAAGCAGGTACATCTTTATACATCATTCGATACGCTGCGGTATCCCCAAATCCATCATTTCTGCACCCGGCCCAGACAATATACGGTACTGCCATCAGTACAGCCGGCACGATTCCCCATCTTGTCTCCATCTTTCCGTTCACCATTTCACGATGTTTGGGAAAATATGCTGCAAGTACAATTCCACCTGTAAACAGCCAGATCAGCAGCCACCAGTAATTTGTCAGTGTCATTTTATTCCTCTTTCCTGTTTTGTCATTGCTTTTGTGATAACCTTCACAATTTCTTCCACTACTTTTTTCTTATCAAATTCTCTCTCCATTTTTTCGCGTCCTGCCTTACCCAGCAGCTCTCTTTTTTCTCTGGAGAGTTCTGTAAATCGTTTCATGGCTTTATACAGACTGTCTGTGCTTTTTACTTTGCAGAGCATGCCGCTCTTTCCATTATCAACGGCTTCGCGGCATCCTGGAATATCTGTGGTAATGATTGCTCTTCCTGATGCCGCTGCCTCGAGGAGGACGTTGCTCATGCCTTCATGATAGCTCGGAAGTACTACGCAGTCGGTCTGTGCATAATATGGTTTTGGATTTTCCTGGAATCCGTAAAATCTTACAACTCCTTCGTTTTGAAGCTGTTCTACCTGCTTTTTATACTCATCTTCAAAGAATCCGACCAGATCCAGTACGAATTCACAGCCATCTTTTCGCAGCTGTTCCACTGCACCAAAGAGTTCATCCATTCCTTTTTCCTTCATGATTCTGCCGAGATACAGGAAATGAACTTTTTCGTTATCCCGATACTGACGGTATCTGTATTCCTCCAGGTTGATACCGGCACCGGACAGTACGACTTCTTTTTTCGCAGGAAGAATCCGACGTCTGACAAACACCTGCGCATTTGCCTGATTTTCAAAAAATACGGTTTCTACTTTCCTAAATGCGGTTCGGTACATTACCGTAACAAGATTCGAAAGCAGTGTTTTCTGAAAAGCGGTTCCAAGTCCCTGCACATTTGCGCAGAATGGAATTTTCATCTTTCCGCAAAGATACCCGGCATAAATATTCGGTTTGATGGAATATGTAATCACCAGGTCTGGCTTTTCCTGTTTCAATATTGTTTTATATGTATGAAGCAGTTTCAGATCCGTGAATGGATTGATGCTTCTTCGATCCACTTCTGTTTTGATACAGTTTGCACCAAGCTCTTTCAGATCTGTTTCGTGTCCGACAAATGGGGTACTGATCACGACTTCAGAATCTTCCAACAGTTTTTGGATCAGTTCTTTACGAAAGCGGTAAAGCATATACGAATGATTTGTTATGATAAGTATTTTTTTCTTATTTATCTTCCCGCCACTGCTCATTGCCCCGGTTCCGCCTTCTACGACTCCTTCACTTTTCAGCACGGAGCTGACTGTACCAAGAATACATCGAATATCCATGACCGGATTCATATGCTTCACATAATAGCCATCCAGTCTGGCTTTTTCTTTTATTTCCAGTTCGTCTCTTCCATGAATCTGCGCCCAGCCGGTCAGTCCCGGACAAACATCATTGGCTCCATATCGGTCTCTTTCTTCCACCAGATCATATTGGTTCCAAAGCGCCGGTCTCGGTCCGACTACTGCCATATCTCCGTGAAAAATATTCAGAAGCTGCGGCAATTCATCGAGACTGGTTTTGCGAAGCCATTTCCCGACTCTCGTCAGATATTGTTCCGGATCTGTCAGTAAATGTGTCGGTGTATCATGCGGTGTATCTGTCCGCATGCTTCGAAATTTATAAAGCATAAAATGATTTTTATGAATTCCCACTCGTTTCTGCTTAAAAAATACTGGCGCTGTGAGTCCATCCTCTGCTTTGATCGCAATGGCAATTCCTGCGAATACCGGTGAAAGAACCACCAGACCTGCGCCTGACAGAATTTTATCGGTCGCTTTTTTCAGTTTTAGATAGCTTTCTGAAGGTTTTCGCATTCCTGATTTTCCTCTGCCTTTATATGATAAGTAGACACGATGCTCTGCATCAGCAGGCGCATGTCATCGGTTTCGTTTGCTGCTGCCTCTTCCATTACCTGAAGAGCATAATAAAGTTTCTCCTCATCGACATCGATCGGATGACCGATATGGATCAGTTTGTTCGGTGTCTCTGTCATTCCTTCTTCATCCATGAGCAGTTCTTCATAAAGCTTTTCTCCCGGACGAAGACCTGTAAATTCAATTGCGATATCTTTATCTGGGGTGTAGCCGGAAAGACGGATCATATTTTTTGCGAGATCCAGGATCTTCACCGGTTCGCCCATATCAAGGACAAAGATTTCTCCTCCTTTTGCATAAACACCAGCCTGAAGGACAAGAGAAACTGCCTCTGAAATAGTCATGAAGTAACGGATGATTTCCGGATCAGTAACGGTCACCGGTCCACCTGCTGCAATCTGTTTTTTGAAAAGCGGAATAACACTTCCATTACTTCCGAGTACATTTCCGAAACGAACCGCTACAAAATCTGTCTCGGAATGTTTGTTGAAGCTCTGAATGATCATTTCACAGACTCTCTTGGAGGCGCCCATGATGTTTGTAGGATTGACTGCCTTATCTGTTGAAATCTGAACAAATTTTTTCACTTTCCAGCGATCTGCAGCCAGTACAAGATTATAGGTGCCCAGGACATTGTTTTTGATTGCTTCATTCGGACTTGCTTCCATAAGCGGTACGTGCTTGTGTGCTGCTGCATGGTAAATGATATCCGGTCTGTATTTGCCAAAAATTGTCTCCACACGCTCTTCGTCTCGGATGGATCCGATCAGCACTGTCAGTTTCAGATTCGGATATTTCATTTTCAGTTCCTGCTGAATGTCATAGGCATTGTTTTCATAAATATCAAAAATGATCAGGCGTGCCGGCTTATGTGCTGCAATCTGTCGACACAGTTCACTTCCGATAGAGCCGCCGCCACCTGTTACAAGAATTGTTTTGCCAGATACATAATCCATAATCTCATCCATGTTGACATTGATCTCCTCTCTTCCAAGAAGATCTTCAATGTTGACCGGACGCAGTTTACTGACATTGACTTCACCGTTTACCAGCTGATAGATTCCCGGGAGGATTTTTAATTCACAGCCGGTGTCCTTGCAGATATCCAGAACAGGTCTCAGTTTACGGCTTCCGGCGGACGGTATTGCAATGATGATCTGTTCGATCCCGTAACGCTCCACATTTCTTTTTATGGCGTATCGGTTTCCCACTACGCGAATGCCAAGGATATATCTTCCGATCTTGCGGTTGTTGTCATCGATCACACAGCATATCTTCTGATCCAGATAACGACTGTTCTGAATTTCCTGGATCAGACTTCTTCCGGCCTCGCCTGCACCGACCAGCATAATTCTCTTTTTTTTCTTTATAGAGTAATGCTGTCGTTTGCGGTAACGCAGTCGGACCAGTCTGTAAAAAAAGCGGCTGCTTCCAACCAGGATTGCCAGATAAAGTGTACGAAGCACATAATAACTCCGCGGAAGATGCCTCCCGACACCCACAACAATTGCAATTTCACAAAGTGATGAAAAAGCAACCGCACCTGCAATCTTAAAAGTTTCTTCCTGACCCGCATATTCCCACAGGCTGCTGTATATCCGAAAAACAGCAAAGCAGAGCAGAGTTACCAGGATCATTAACACGCCGTAATCCCGGATCACACTGATGAATTCTTCTGGTATCTGTCCAAAATCAAATTCAAATCGGGTAGCAAGTGCCATCGCCGAAGAAATAATGATTAAAAAGATATCCAGAACAATCAGGCAGATTCTTCTTAATAACAACTGATAATTTATTTTCTTTCCATTCATTCCTTTTTCCCATAATGGCCATAATGACCGTAATGACCGCCATAGCCGTATCCATAGCCATATCCGTAACCGTAGCCATAGCCGTATCCATATCCGGTAATTCCCATTTCTGTACAGTTCAGAACATATCCGATCAGATCAACACCTGTATCGGCAATATTTTCCACACCACTCAGGATTCTGTCGACACGGGCGCAGTCCTGACGGACTACCATAACCGCACCATCTGTCATACGTGCAACTGCGGATGCATCTGCAAGCATTCCACATGGCGGTGTATCTATAATTACGTAATCATAATTTTTTCTGAGTACTTTTATCAGTCGCTCAAGATATCCGTTTCCGATCAGCGTTGTTGGTGTTTTTACCGCTTCAGTACCCGGAAGGATATCCAGTTCATATTCACCATAACGGACGATTGCATCTCTCAGCTCTGCTTCTTTCTTCAGCACATCTGTGATGCCGGCATTTTTTGTCTTAATTCCTATCGCTCCGGCAATAGACGGATGTCTCAGATCACCGTCGAGCAATATTACTCTTTTTCCTTTTTTTGCAAGAGAAATTGCAAGGTTGACAGCAACGGTCGTCTTTCCTTCGCCTGCTGCCGCACTTGTTACAATAAAACTTTTCAGACTATCTTCTTCTGTCTTTTTGGCAACTCGTGTTCGGATTGTACGAAAGCTCTCTCTTAGTACGGTTGTATTTCCCGCCCCCTCAAGCAATACGGTCTTTTTACTTTTTCTTCTTTTGCGATTTGCCTTCGGAACACTTCCAAGATAAGAAATACTCAGATAGTTTTTCAGATCTTCCTCTCTTCGTACGGTTCGCCTTGTAGAAGCATACACGAATAACAAAAAGACGCTGAGCACGGCTCCCACAACAATTCCTTTCGCTGCCGCACCGGCAAAGTTCTGCGGATTCTGTGGTTCCTCAGGAACCCCGCTCTCATCCATCAGTGTCAACTGAGTATCTCCTATGATGTATTCTGCAACCTGTGGATAATACTTGATAACCGCCTGCAGTACGTCATATGCTGTCTGTGCATTTGATGCTGTTACATTGATCGTAAAAATCGAGGTGTCTTTAATTGCCTCTGCGCTGATGGTTGCCGGTATAGTATCTACACCCAGACTGTCTGCCACGATGTCTGAGAGAGCGCCGCTTGTCAGTATGTATGGAAACGTGGTGCTGAGCTGTCCCGCTGTCGTTGCATCTGAATAAGACTGGCTGTATCCATAGGCTGTTTTGGTTTCAACAACAAAGGATGAATATGCCTGATATACCGGGGTATAATTTGTTTTTTCACGAAGATAGAAAGCTCCTCCGCATACTGCCATAAGCAGGAAGCACAACAGGAAAAACTTCTTAAATCCTCGCCACATGTCATCCAGGATCGTAGTAAAATACAGGATTCCGGAATCCATTTCTGTATTACGCTCGTTTCCCATAGTGACCTCCATATCTGTAGTGACTGTTTCCACCTGTACTCTGAGAAGCTGTACCATTCAGAATGCAGCCGATCACTTTTCCTCTGGTATTATTCAAAATATCAATTGCATCGTTAATATCTTTTGCAAGAACCATATCCTGTCTTACTACCAGTACAGAAGCATCTGTCATCTGCGCCAGTTCTTCTGTATCAGCAACCAGTGCCAGCGGAGATGTATCCACGACGACATAGTCCATTCTTTCTCTGCAGAAAGAAATGATCTGTTTCAGTGTCGTACTTTTCAGCAGGGTCTCTATAGAATTAGAAGATGTTTTGTTCAGGATCATGTAAAGATTGGAATCATTCCAGTTGCGTATGATCCTGTCAGCACTTTTATGATTGATCAGCACATCTCCCAGATCTGTTTCTTCATTGTCACGCACATCAAAAATCTTGAACTGCGCCGGCTTACGGAAGTCACAGTCCATCAGCATAACCCGGTTTCCTTCCTGAGCAAGCGAAAGTGCAAGGTTTGCTGCTACTGTGGATTTTCCTTCGTTTTCCATTACACTGGTCACAAGGAGGACTTTTGCCTGTTCCTTGTCCATATAGCTTCGAACCCTTGAAGCAGCCATCTTGCTGGATTCCACATAGGCAAAGCTTCTCAGTGGATTCGATATCAGCATGGACAGATATCCTTTCTTACGGTTCATGGAAAGTGATTTTGATTTTTTCTCATATGCGATCGTTCCCAGCAGACGGGTATCGAGTTTTGAGGAAACCTCTCCCGGATTCTTGATCGTATCACGTATATAAGAAATTCCTGCCACCAGCACGATCAGACAGCCTGCCGCTATCAGAAATACCTTCAGTACCATTCTTTTTTCGTTCAATGGATTGGAGGGTGACATCGCAACTGAAGGCTGCTGAATAGTTTCGATGATGACATTTTTGATGGCATAATCCGAAACTGTATTGTAGTTTTCCATAACTGACCGGAGCACACGATAGGATTCTGCCGCGGTTTTTGCCTTAACAGAGAGTGTGATCAGGTTTGTCTCCGGTACAAGATCTACCGATGTTTCCACATCCAGACTGTTTACGCCGATATCCTGGGCAACCTTTTTTTTCAGTACATTGCTGCCCAGAATCTCAGTAAACTGCTGTGCAAGGTCTTTTGTAGAACTTAAATTCTGATAAATATTGCTGTTCATTCCCTTTGCTGTAACAACAAAGGTTGTCGATGTTTTGTATTCGGGTTGATAGGTCGCGCAGATCCAGATGTCTGCAAATAGTGCTGCTGCGATGGACAGCAGAAGAATCGTGATCCATTCTCTTCCGATATCCTTCAGCATGCTGATCAGGTCGATCTGCTGGACGTTTTCGCTGTCAATTCTCTCTTCCATAAATTCCTCTTTCCTGCTATCTCACAACAACGATCAGGCGAATCTGTCCTGTTGCACTTTCTTTGCCGCTATCGTCTGTCATCTGATATAAAATTTCGTATGTTCCCGGTGTGTTGAAATCTGCCGGGTTTGTAATCTGCACTTCATCTGCTGTGATGGCTGTCCGTTCCTGCTTTTCTGCCGGATTCGGATCTCGGAGGATACCATCTTCTCCTCGTTTGAATTCAATACCGCCCATAGTGATCTGCTGGACATAAGACCACGGATCAATGGCGGTTCCGGCCGGTGTGTACACAAGGTATTCGGACAATTCAAACTGAGGTTTCTGTGCTTCCTTTGATGGATCATAAATTTCTACTGTTACCGGAAGCTTCTGCACATCACCTGCACTGTTTGCAACCTGATAGACCATTGGATATTCGCCGGCCACATCTGCCTGTACATAGTATTCGCTGGACATTTTTATTTTTCCGGTCACATCTCCATCCAACACATCTGAACAGGTAAGCGTTCCCATAATATCCTGTGTATTCATTGCAAATCGCAGTGGTTCCGTCAGTGCGAATGTCGGTGCTGTGTAGTCCTTATAAGTAATTTTTCTTGAAGCTTTTGTTGCATGATTATCTGAATCAAAAGCTGCCACTGTCATATTTCTTGTGTGGTTTTCCATGAAATTACTGATTGATTCGACGATCAGGCTTCCTGTCACATCACCGTCCTTCGAATCCATTGCCGTAATTCCTTTCAGAAGTTCCTCATCTCCTGCCTGGCAGGATACCTCAACGGAATCAGAATCCATCGTAATCACCGGTGCCTGATTGTCTTTGGAATTAATCTGTTCATATTTAAAGTATCCAAACGACGCTACGGCGATCAGAAATACCACTATGCCAAGTATTCTTAACTTTTTCATGAATCTCTCCTCTTAGCCTTCACCTGTAAACAGGCAAAAAATATTTTCTCCTTTTTTCCGGTCTGCGCCCATGCAATGAAATCTGCTGATTTCTTATGATACGTTCCGGATTTTTTTCTGTCAGATACCAGACAAACTCATAACCACCCAGTCGAATCAGTTCTTCTTTTGCCTCTCTCATATAGGGGGTACGCATATAAGAGCGGTGTGCATCACTGGCCATACATGAGATCAGGTCATTTTCCAGGAGAATATGTGCTGTTTTCATTACACTTCTCCCAAATCTTCCCAGAATACTGCCCTTATTCATCTGCGTCACACAACCGTTCTGTACCCATTCATACACAAACTCCGGATAATCCTGCACGCAAAAATAACGTTCCGGATGTGCGATCAGTGGAATATTTCCGGTATCAAAAATCTCCTCCAGACATTCCCTGATCCACCATGGATCTGCATCAAATGGAAACTCCACCAGATAATAGGCTGTCCCGTTAATCCCACCCAGCTGTTTGTTTTTTATCCTCTGTGCAATGTCATCTGAAGCCCAGATTTCCATTCCTTTCAGAATCTGCAGTTGGATTTTTTCTCTTTTCAGTGCTTCACGCAGTTGTTCAAAGCTCTGTTCCAGCTGGACGGACTGAAAATTTTCAAATCTTCCCATCTGATTACTGTGCGGTGTTGCTACCATGATCTCCACACCACTTTCCACTGCCAGTTCTGCCATTTCCAATGATTCTTCCAGACTCTCTGAACCATCGTCCAGATTCGGCAAAATATGTGCATGTATATCGATCATATTCTTCCCCTTCCGCAGCACCTCTTTTTACAAACTATAATTTTACGCTATTCTTTTTTCCTCTCCCACGTACTAAAGTATGAGTTTTCCCGACTTTTTTCACGTATCCTGCTGTAAAAACAAGAAATCCGTGAATAATTCATATTTTTCTGAATTATCCACGGATCTTTTTACGGATGTATTTATTCTGTTGTCGTATCTGTTCTGTCTGCTCATGCTCAATACAAAAACAGAAGGCTTATATAAATAAGTGCGCCGGCTGCTGCAAGTACACCGATCACGATGCAGATTGTCATTATGATAAATCGCATATTGCCGGAATCTTTGTGTCTGCTTCTTTTTGGTGCCGGCTTTTCTCTTCCCTGATTCAGGTTCTGTGTTACCGCAGCCTCTTTCCAAGGGCTGGCATGTTTGGTTCTCTGTGTGCTTTTTTGTTTATTTTTTCCTGTATTGTGTTTCTTCTTTGGCTTAACTGTGTTCATCTGTGATGTGAGATATTCAAACTCCGGAACATCATACTCTTCTTCATGCTCTTCTTTCTCCGGCTGGTCTGTCAGTTCGGATCGTGTCTCTTTTTCTGACGCCTCTGCGGTGTGCTGCATACCCAGTGCACGAATAAGATCTTCATTCAGTGCATCTGTATAATCTGTCCGGTTTTCTCTTTCACTCATATTTTCTGTCCTGCCTTCCTGTTTTGTTGCTGTCTGCTCTCTAAAAATTCTCTCTATTTCAGCCGCTTCAGTTTCGTTGACTTAATCTCATAAATATGATCACTGACAGAAAGAACACTCGGTCTGTGTGTCGTAACAATACATGTTCTTCCATTATCTTTTTTCATAATATTTTTCAGCACCCGTTCCTCTGTTTCTATATCAAGTGCAGAAGTTGCCTCGTCAAGTATCAGCACCGGTGCATCTTTCAGAAGTGCTCTGGCAATGGCAATGCGCTGCGCCTGTCCTTCGGAAAGTCCGCTTCCTTTTTCTCCCAGTACGGTTTCCAGCTCATTCGGAAGTTTTTTTACAAATTCATAAGCGCAGGCTGTCTGCAGCGCCTCTCGTATTTCTTCATCGGTTGCATCTTTTTTTATCATTCGCATGTTCTCCGCAACGGTACCTGCAAAAATAGTATTTCCCTGCGGCACATAGCTCAGAAAGGATCTTGTCCCGGCCGAAAGCCTGGCTCTTTTTTTCGATGCATTGCAGAGTTCTGCAGATCCCTCTGTCGGATACAAGAGGCCAAGAAGCACTCGGATCAACGTTGTCTTACCTTCCCCGGAAGGCCCGATGATCGCGGTGATCTCACCTGCCTCTGCTGTAAAATCACCTCTGTGAATAATATCTTTCCCGTTTTTGTAGCTTATATTGATATTTTTCAGTCGGATTGCAATTTCTTTTCTCTCATCTTTCTGAATTTCTTCTACCTGCTCCATGTCCAGATATCTTTCTTTTTCCAGTTCAGAAACAGCCATCAGTCGTCCTGCACAGGTTGCTGCATTGATTGCCGCCGGTACGATCTGGATCAGAGAAGAAAAAGAAGATGACAGGGAATTTGCCATCTGAAAAAACATCAGCAGGGTTCCGGTGGTAATATATCCACTCCAGAGCCGGTAAACGCTCCAGCCAAAGCAGATATACGAAACACCGGTTCCCACTGCTGACATGAAGGAAGAAGTATACACTGTAAATTTATTATAATCAAGCAGTTTTTCTTTGTATCTTTTCTGCAGGCTCTGTAGTTTTTCCTCAAACACACCTGTCAGGTCCAGTGCTTTTACAGTCTGCACATTCTGAAATGTGTCATCCTGAAAAGACATCAGACTGCTTGTCATTTCTCTCATTTCATTATTATAGGTTCGCATCCTGTGCATGAATTTTCGAGAAAACAAAACGGTAACCGGTGCGCTCAGCAGAGCGATTCCCGCCATAACCGGGTCATAATAACATATAATCGCAAATGCACCGATAAACTGTACCAGCTTTGTAATGCTGTTCGGAATCCATCCGATCACACTGGATGCTACCTGTACTGCATCATTGGAAAGTCTGTTCAGAAGATCTCCGCTGCGAAACTCTCCAAGTTCTTTCCATTCTGTATGTATGATCTTACCAAATATATCTGCCTGAATCTCATTCTGGATCACTACATTGATTCTGGCTGAAATTCGACTGATAACCGCATTCGAGAGAATACTGGCCACCGTCATACACACGATCAGTAGTGCAAAAATCAGGATCTTGTCTTTTTTTATTCCTGTAACTGCATCAATCAGATATTTGGAGGCAACACCACTTCCAAGTCCCATAAGTGTTCCAAAGACTCCGGCAAATATATAAAAGCAGATGGATAACCAGTATTTTTTTGCATATTGGTACATCCATGCGGTCTCTCTGCATATCTCCTGCAGATAGCCCTCTCTGATTTTTATGATTATTTTCCTCATCAACTGCTTCAAACTAACACTCCATTTATCTGATTTGAATTTTCCTTATTATAGCACTGCACTCACTGATTCACAAGCAATTCACCTCTTAAAAAGTGAATATATTTTTATTATTGGCATGCGCAGCGGTATCACATATCTCCATATATGTTTGAATATTTTCCACGTCAGGTCATGCTCATCGAGACGTTTTCCCTTTCGCAAAACCTCTGTAATCAAGCCAAAAATCTGGTCTTCCCGGATTGGTCCTTCTATTGTCTGCTGACCGTCTCCAATAAAATAAAACTGGCCTTCGCCAGTTTTTTTATCTTTTCGCATAAAGTGAATTCTGTGCAATATATACTGTCCGTTTTCTCTCTGAAAAAATGCAATATCTCCTTTTTTCAGCGGCCGGTCAGGCTTCTTTATCAGTACCTGATCCCGTCTGTCGATCAGAAATGGCATCATGCTGTTCCCGGTGACAACGAGCGGCACTTCTTTTCCTTCCTCAAGAAGTGAACGGACAACCTTCATATATTCCTGGTTGTCTACAATACGGACAGGTATTTCATGCTCCATAGAATTCTCCTTTATCTCATCTTATTCTGTTGTGATTTTACTGTTGTTGTTTCTGTCTTCGTCTGTCTTACAAAACGCCCTGACGCTTCATCTCTCTGGAGACAGAAACATATTCTTTGCTGTTTTCAAGGTTTCCAAGCTTTTCTTCCCAGGTAAGATTTCTTTTGATTTTTGCCGGACTTCCCATCACCAAAGAGCCATCCGGAATGATCGTATTTTTCGTCACCAGACTTCCGGCACCTATGATGCAGTCATTGCCAATCTGCGCTCCGTCAAGAATTACAGCACCCATTCCGATCAGTGTCCGGTCTCCGATCGTGCAGCTGTGGATCACCGCATTGTGGCCTACTGTTACATTATTTCCAATACGAACCGGCATATTGCGGCTTACATGAACTGTACAGTTTTCCTGAATATTTGTCTCTTCTCCAATCACGATAGGAGCTTCGTCTCCACGGAGTACTGAATAATACAGTACACAGCTGTCCCGTCCGATCGTCACATCCCCAATGATTACAGACTGTTTCGCAATATTCGCATCCTCTGCTATTTTTGCACTTTTATAATTCATCATTTCTTCCTCTACTTATATGCCTTTATCTTTCGATGTACTAGATTACATTATCTATATTATCGCTGAGAACCGGCGAAATTTCAAGAAGTTCTGTTTTGTGGTGGTTATATAATTTGCTATTACACAAAAAGGCTCTGAATCTTTCAAATTGAAAGATCCAGAGCCTGATTTAACGTAATGTATTAAATTACATTCCAGCCTGAGCTGCAACTTCTGCTGCAAAGTCATCATGACGTTTTTCGATACCTTCGCCAGTTTCGAAACGAACGAAACCTTTGATTGCAATCTTAGCGCCGTTTGCTTTAGCAACTTCTTCTACGTATTTAGCAACAGTCTGTT
>OLPO01000683.1_pt1 | contig 26456 bp, 25 predicted proteins | sample 1672831 | NCBI WGS metagenome assembly OLPO01 (sample SAMEA3136728, study PRJEB25190) | human gut metagenome
AAATTATTCAAAAAGTTAAAGGTATGCTGACTGAAATTGCAGTTGTTGACTACAAGCAAACAGCTTAAAGAGAACCGTTTTATTTTAATTGCTAAAGGGGTGATCCCAATTGAATTACGAACAGTTACTGACTGCTGCCGATCAGGAAGGATTGCTTGTCAAAGAGCAGCCACTTACTGGGCATGACGGCCTGATCAGGGCTTATGAAGCCAGATGCCGGAACCGTTATGAGATGGCTGAGTATCTGGATGTGACTGAAGAATATCTGGAAGAAGCTATTGATTGTTATAAAGCTAAGTATGGATTATATGCATCTGTAGATAATTACATAATTTATTTTGAACCATTCGCAGTAATGAAATTTGTTGCTACTGAATGATAGATACAATATGAAGGAGGAAATTTTGGACACTAAGGGAAACATTTTAATTTATCAGAACGAAAAAGGTGATACTAAAGTTGATGCATATTTTAACGATGATACTATTTGGATGTCTCGCAAATCTATTTGTGAGCTATATCAACTTTCCAAATCATCTATTAGTGAACACTTTTCTAATATATATAAAGATGGAGAATTGTCTACCGAATCAACTGTTCGGAAATTCCGAACAGTTCAACTGGAAGGTACTCGTCGAAATTTTTAATCGTCATCGTCATTCTTTAGAAGAACATGAAGAATCTGTTTGGGATTCCTTGCCTGTGCTTCCACAAAAATAATACTTTATACAAAAAATCGGCTCAGTGCTATCAACACCGAACCGATTACACCCTGACCGAATACCAGTCAGGACATTACTATAACATCTCCGGAGATGCTACAGCTTTCATCCAAAGATATTGTATCATCTTCGGAGCAGTTACACAATCAGAACATTTGTGTGGCTGTTATTTTTGTACCTTTTTTCGTAAAATATAGCGGAGGTGTGCTTATGAATGAAAATGTCTGCATCTATTTAAGAAAGTCCCGTGCTGATCGGGAAGCTGAGGCCAGGGGTGAGGGTGAAACATTGGCCAGGCACGAACGGATTCTCCTGGATCTGGCCAAGAGCCGCAGCTATAGTGTCGGTGCTATTTACAGGGAAATCGTTTCCGGAGAAACTATCTCTGACAGACCAGTTATGCAACAGGTTCTTCGAGAAGTTGAAGCTGGTATGTGGGATGGTGTCCTGGTTGTGGAAGTGGAACGTCTGGCCAGAGGTGACACGATTGATCAAGGTGTTGTCTCCAGAGCTTTTCAGTATTCTGATACAAAGATTATTACTCCAACCAAGACTTATGATCCTGATAATGAATTTGATGAGGAATATTTTGAATTTGGTTTATTTATGTCCAGACGCGAATATAAAACCATTAAGCGGCGTCTGAATGCCGGAAGGATTGCGTCTGTAAAAGAGGGCAAATACTGCGGAACCAAGCCTCCTTACGGATATGAGCGTATCAAGCTGCATGGTGAAAAAGGTTTTACGCTGCAGCCTGTGCCCGATCAGGTAAAGATCGTGCGGCTGATCTACTCCTGGTACTCCGGTGCAACCGGTGAACGAATTGGCGTGGCGAAAATTGTCCGCAAGTTAAATGATATGGGGATCAAATCAGCTCTTGGTAAAGACTGGACTCCCATCAGCGTGCAAACTATCCTTGCAAATCCGGTATATATCGGGATGATCCGCTGGAATGGCCGCAAGACAGTTAAAACCATAAAAGACGGTGCTGTAGTGAAATCCCGTCCCAGAGCAAAAGCAGAGGACACTCTCCTGTTCCCTGGGCGTCATCCTGCGATCATATCCAAGGAAATGTACGATACTGTACAGCAGATCCGGAAGAAGAACCCTCCGCGTCCGATTAGCATTCAGAATACTATCAAAAACCCTCTTGCAGGGATCGTATACTGCAGTAAATGTGGCAGGGCTATGGTCAGACGTCCATACCAGAAACACGGCCAGGAAGACACTCTCCTGTGCCCGTATACCTCCTGTTCTACCGTAAGCAGTAAATTATCACTTGTAGAGGCTGCAGTCCTGAATGGAATCCAGGAGCTTGTAGATGAATATCGTTTAAATGATACTATCTCGCTTCCTGGCGCTGCTAATCAGATCAGATTTAAAGAGCAACTGATTGAAGAAAAAGAAAATGAATTGATGAAGTTAAACTCTCAGAAGCTCAAACAGTTTGATCTTCTCGAGCAGGGAATCTATACAACAGAAATATTTTTGGAACGTTCGAATGCTATTGCAGCTTCCCTTAATTCCTGCACAAAAATTATAGAACGTTTGAAACATGAGCTTAAGCACGATAAGGAAATCATGGAACAGCAATCTATTTTTATCCCGCAGTGCGAAAAATTACTGGAAAATTATTGGAGTCTGGACACAGCTTCGAAAAATAAGATGCTGAAAGAATTAATTGAAAAAGCAGAATATACAAAAGACTCAAAGAATGCCTTTCGCAGAGGTGATGATGTTACTTTTGTGCTGGATATATTCCCAAGAATCCAGCATAACAATTACTGATAACATCTATGTGCCAGTTCCTCTGTGCCGATATCATTCAGCACTGCCACAGCCATGCGGTTTGGCATGGTAAACCTCTGAGACAGGTACCTCATGGATGCCCCAATCTCACCATCCGGGCCACCGTACTGGCTGAGAATATACTGTGCAATCTTTGCATTCGGTTTGGTAATATTTACCGGATACTGAAGTCTTTTTTCATAATTCCACATAAGCTATCTGCATCCTCCTTCCCTTTCCCAGGGAAATGGCTGTTCCATCCATTTCCAGCTCTCTGACTCTGACATATCCGTACAATCTATAGTAAGAGGTCCAAAGTTTTGGGCATATTTTTCCAGAAGTTCTTTCCTCTCCTTTACCATTTTTCTGCATAGCATCAGAGCTCTCTCATCACAGGGATGGGTATCCAGGTATAAAAGCAGATCATCTACAGCAAAGCTGACCTGATTTATCCGATTCAGAAGTTGCTTTCCGGACCTGTTTTCGTTCATCGGAAACCACCTCTCTTTCCGCAGAATGGCTTGCAAAGCTGTGGGAAAACTGTTCCCACATTCAAAGCATAAGACAAATCAAAAATATCTGTAAATTCCTGACTGGGAACATAAGCCATGGCAGGCTCCGGAGATTTGGGACGGGTAACCATTTCATTCATTGGCTGCTGGCGGTTCATGCCGCAGGTTCGGTTATAGGGTCTGCCACAGGAACAGGCCATATGATAATTTTCCATATTCAATCCTTCCTGATATCATTTTCCATATTCAGTTACCCTATATTTTATGATACCTTTTTCAAAAGGTGCCCCAGATTGCCTGCGGCAATGGAATTTTTGCTTGTATGTCTCGGGATTTTGGCATATTCATGCCAAAACACCTCGCGGGATAGTGGTGTGTGAACAGTAGCTTCCTAACGCCAAAAAAATCACAAAATTTTCATATTTACAAACAGATTTAATAGTGCTATAGTATCCTTGTTTTCATATGTATAAAAGCTATATAATATTATAAAATATTTCGGGGGAGCTGTTGCATAGATTATCATTGGGGATAACAGAAAGTGCATCAGCCCCTTGACTATCTTTTGGAGGAATTATGCAGATTATTATTGTTGGGTGTGGAAAGGTCGGCCGAACTCTTGCCGAGCAGCTACAGGAAGAAGAATCCGATATAACTCTTATTGATGTCTCTGCCAACGTGATCAACTCATTGCAGGATGACATTGATGCAATGGGAATTGTAGGAAATGGTGCCAGCATCAATACGCTTATGGAAGCCGGAGTTGACAAGGCAGACATTCTCATTGCAGTAACTGGCTCTGACGAAATGAACCTTCTTTGCTGTCTGATCGCCCAGAAAACAGGACACTGCCAGACAATTGCCAGAGTCCGCAATCCAATTTACGGCAATGAGATCAGCTTTATCAAAAAACGTCTCGGTGTAAACATGATCATTAATCCGGAACTGGCAGCAGCCCAGGAGATTTCCCGTCTGCTCCGCTTCCCCTCTGCCATTAAGATCGATACCTTTTCCAGAGGACGGGTAGAGCTTTTGAAATTCAAGGTGCTGCCTGAGTTTGGACTGGATGGTATGACGATTTCGCGCATTACAGAGACACTCAAATGCGATGTGCTTTTCTGTGCCGTTGAGAGCAGGGATCAGGTTTCTATCCCAGGCGGTAATCATATGATCCACAACGGAGACAATGTTTCTATTCTTGCTTCTCCGGTAAATGCCGCTGCCTTTTTCAAAAAAATCGGACTGAAGACCCATCAGGTGAAAAATGCCATCATCGTAGGTGGTGGTACAATCTCCTACTATCTGGCCAAGGCACTTCTTGACATGAATATTTCCGTAAAAATCATTGAGCAGAATACAGCCCGCTGCGAGACCCTGAGTGATCTGCTTCCCAGTGCCACTATTATCAATGGTGACGGAACCAACCGCAGCCTTCTCATGGAGGAAGGTCTGCCCCAGACTGAAGCTTTTGTGTCTCTTACTAATCTGGATGAGGAAAATGTTTTCCTTGCACTGTTTGCCAAAACAATTTCCAATGCCAAGCTGGTAGCCAAGGTCAACCGTCTTGCTTTTGACGATGTTATTGACAATCTGGATATTGGAAGTGTGATCTATCCCAAATATATCACTTCTGACAGGATTCTGCAGTATGTACGTGCCATGCAGAACAGTATCGGAAGTAATGTAGAAACCCTTTATCATATTCTGGACAATAAGGCAGAGGCTCTGGAATTTGCCATCCGTGATAATTCTCCGGTAGTTGGGATCCCGCTGTCAGAGCTGAATCTCCGCCAGAATCTTCTGGTTGGATATCTCAACCATAATGGTGTAGTAAAAATCCCCCGCGGACATGACACCATACAGGTAGGTGATACTGTGATCATCGTAACTACCCATAAGGGACTTCGTGATATCACAGACATTCTTGAGAAGTAAAGGAGTCTGATCGTGAATTATTCTATTATTTTTTATATTATCGGATGGATTCTCAAGCTGGAAGCTATATTTATGTTTCTTCCCGGAATCACCGCTGTGATCTACGGTGAAACTTCCGGCTTTGCTTTTCTGATCACCATTATCATCTGTCTGGCTCTTGGCATTCCACTCACCTGGAAAAAGCCATCCAAAAAAGCATTTTACACAAAAGAAGGGTTTGTAACAGTCGCTTTAAGCTGGATTGTACTAAGTATTATGGGAGCACTCCCTTTTATCTTCAGCGGAAGCATTCCAAACCCTGTAGATGCAATATTTGAAACTGTATCCGGTTTTACCACTACCGGAGCCAGTATTCTGGCTGATGTAGAAATCCTTCCCCACTGTGTACTGATCTGGAGAAGCTTTACACACTGGATCGGCGGTATGGGTGTTCTGGTATTTATCCTGTCTCTCCTGCCTCTGACAGGTGGTTATCATATGAACCTGATGAAAGCAGAAAGCCCGGGACCTTCTGTCAGCAAGCTGGTTCCAAAAGTACAGTCCACTGCAAAAATTCTGTATGGAATTTATTTTGTCATGACAGTGATACAGATCATTCTTCTGCTTCTTGGAGGAATGCCTCTGTTTGATTCCCTCTGTGCTGCTTTTGGTACTGCAGGTACCGGAGGATTCGGTATCAAATCCGACAGCATGGCCGGATACAGCACTTACCTTCAGGTTGTGATCACTATATTTATGATCCTGTTTGGAATTAACTTCAATGCCTATTTCCTGCTTATCACCAGGAAATTTGCCCAGGCCTTTAAAATGGAGGAAGTCCGCTATTATCTGGGAATTATTGCGATTGCAGTATTGATCATTACCTGCAACATTTATCACATGTACGGAAGTGTATCAGAATCCCTTCAGCAGGCAGCCTTTCAGGTAGGATCCATCATCACAACCACCGGTTATGCCACAACAGATTTTAACCTATGGCCGGAGATTTCACGAACTATACTGGTAATGCTTATGTTTATAGGAGCCTGTGCAGGAAGTACCGGCGGTGGTATCAAGGTTTCCAGGATCCTGATCCTTTGTAAAACAATCCGCAAGGAACTTCATATTTTTCTGCACCCCAATGCAGTAAAAAAAATAAAGATGGATGGCAAAGTCATTCCTCATGAAGTGCTTCGCTCTACCAATATCTTTATAATTGTTTATATACTGATCATTGCCGGATCTGTCTTCCTGATTGCCTTTGATGACTTTGACCTGATCACAAACTTTACTGCAGTTACAGCCACCTTTAATAACATCGGGCCCGGTCTGGAGCTGGTAGGTCCTATCGGAAACTTCGGAATGTTTTCCTGGTTTTCCAAAATTGTCCTCACTTTTGATATGCTGGCAGGTCGACTGGAAATTTTCCCATTACTGCTGCTGTTTGTAAGGGATACCTGGAAAAAATTCTAAGACTCAAAGAAATATATCTCTAATTTTATTTTATCTTTTACATTTTGTTCATATATTATCCATATTTATTGGATATAGTATCAGTAAGAAAGATAACTATATCTTTCTTATAAATATTTTTCTTTTTCATACGCGCCGGTACGTAAGTACCGGCCTCCTTCCATTTTATGGGAGTTTTTTTTATTTTCTGCCAACTCCCTCATAATCAAATGCCGGGATAAAGCTCTCCCTGGCAGTCTCACCTTCCTGAAAAAAGCCATTTTCTATTCCAAGTTCCAGTGCTGCATTCAATACCTTTTCATATTCTCTTTCTGTTACCCTGCGGTTTAATTCCCTGTATTTCTCCTGCTCATAAACCGGTGTATACTGATTCATAATGCTGATATAAATCTGCGTTCCAAATGCACGCTGTAAATACTTCAATACCTGAATGGAATTTCTGGTATGTCCCGGCAGGATCAAATGTCTCACAATAGTTCCTTTTTTAATATATCCTTCCTCATCAAAAACAACAGGACCTGTCTGACGCACCATCTCTGCCAGTGCATTTCCTACAATTTCAGGATAATCCGCTGCATGGGAAAACTGCTGTGCCAGCAAAGGATCTGCATATTTATAATCAGGCAGATAAACATCTACATACCCCTCCAGAAGCTTTAAGGTTTCCACCTTCTCATAACCACTGGAATTATACACCACCGGCAATCCCATTCCCTGTTCTCCTGCTATATCCAAAGCAGCAGTAATCTGAGGCACATAATGGGCTCCTGTAACCAGATTGATGTTTGCTGCCCCCTTATCCTGAAGCTCCAGAAATATTTCAGCCAGCCGTTTTACGTCAATCTCACAGCCATCCTTTCCAATGGCAATCTCACGGTTCTGGCAAAAGCAGCACCGCAGCCCGCAGCCGGTAAAAAACACTGCCCCTGAGCCTTTGCATCCTGAAATGCAGGGTTCCTCCCACATATGCAAAGCAGCCCGCGCTGCATAGATTTTATCCGTCATTCCACAGTATCCTGTCCTGCCTGCCATTCTGTCCGCATGACAATTTCTGGGACACAGAGTACAGTCTTTCATATATTTCTCTATTTCATCTGTTTTTTTCTGCATCATCTGTTTGATTCATTCCGTTCCTCTTTCTTATTTGTCAGCCATAGCTTACTGTAAATTTTCTTTTCCGTCAAGGGGGCTTCATTCATATTTTACGATTTCCTTTTTCAGCCTCTTCATAATTCTTTTCTCCAGTCTGGAAATATAAGACTGAGAAATTCCCAGCAGATCAGCTACCTCTTTCTGCGTCTGCTCCTTGCTGTCCCTGCTTCCGATCCCAAATCTCAGCCTTACGATTGTCTGCTCTCTGTCAGACAATTTTCCAATGGCCTTTGTCAGCAGAGAAATTTCTGCTTCATCCTCTAGCCGTCTGGATATCACGTCCTCGTCCGTTCCCAAAATATCTGACAGAAGGAGTTCATTGCCATCCCAGTCTACATTCAGCGGTTCATCAATGGAAACCTCCATTTTGGTCTTGCTGTTCCTGCGCAGATACATCAGGATTTCATTTTCAATACATCTGGATGCATAGGTTGCCAGTTTAATATTCTTCACAGGATTGAAGGTATTGATTGCCTTGATCAGACCTATGGTTCCGATAGAGATCAGATCCTCCACTCCTACCCCTGTATTGTCAAACTTCTTTGCAATATAAACAACCAATCGGAGATTGTGTTCGATCAGAACAGATCTGGCCTCTTCCTTCTGGTCTGTTCCCAGCTTGCCCAACACAAATGCTTCCCTCTTGGGATCCAAAGGTGCAGGCAGCACATCGTTTCCCCCTATATAAAAAATATCCCCTGACCGGTTCATTACCATTCTTGATACAAACTGAACTGGATAACAACTCATAATAATCCCCCTCCTACTGTAGTAATCTGGAATTTAAAAGTACTTCATATTCCTTACCAAAAGCGGAGGGTTCAAAAGGAAATGCAAACACAGGACTTTCTATCTGAACCACTTCTGCCGCGGTCTGAACACAAAGCTTCTCCAGTGTGACCGCCAGAAGCATTCCCTTTTCCCTGTCAATTCCCCGATAGGAAATCAGATGTGGATGAAGCCCTGCGATCTCAGTATCTTGCAGCTCTTCCGGTTTCTCCTGCAGGTGCCTTAACTGATCTGCTGTTTTTTCTGACAATATCTGTTCCAGAATTTCCGGTTTTCCAATAGAAACAGGTTTTCCTGTTACAGAATCCATCAGAAGATTTCCTGAATCATAAAATCCATAAAAAGAAAATGTTTTCCCCTGATAGGACAGGGTAAGAGGATATACATTTTTCATCCGTATTTTTACAGAATCCTGCAGATAGGACCATGCAGTAAGCAAAAGCCAGGTCACTGTTCCAAGAAGCAGAAAGGTTTTCACGGTAAGATTCCCATGATCTGCAGTCTCCCAAAAGCCTCCACACAGAAACGCAGCCAAATACAATGTCAGCACCGATTTTACAAGGAGACTTCCCTTTTTCAGTCCACAGCCCAAAATCAGCATTCCTGTTCCACAGGCTCCGTGAAGGAGTATAAATGCCGGTGGAAACAATTCAAAGGGGATACAAAGAATCAAACTGGAAAACAATGCCCCAAGAAAAGCTCCCAGCAGTGTTCTGAAAAAGCTTTTTCTGCATCGGAATACCCTTCCAACAAACCAGAGAAGGATATAATCCATCAGAAGATTCGTTAAAAAAACTACATCTATGTATACTTCATAATGCATTCTCCTTCCCCCTGTATTCTTTTTTCTGTTAAGCCTTCCCTTTGGTAAGTGCTATTCATTATAGGAGATTACCCTTGCAGATTTTGTCAAAATGGCAGAGACCGGTCTTAGAATTTATCGCAGGAATACGACAGAAAACGGCATAAAAAAAACAGCAGCAGCAAATCCCGAAGTATCTGCTTCTACCGTATTTTGCTGTTACTGTTTCTGATTTTTCTACCAGTTTCCCAAAAGCTTATCCTTTAAAATCGCCAGTATTTCCCTTGGAATATAAATCAAAAGTCTCCAGGAACTATATCTGGAAGGTATGGGATATGCTTCACGGAATCCACATTTTCGGGCTATGGCTGTGCCGCGGAATACATGAAAATTATTTGTCACTACTCCCACTGAATGGTCTGCTCCGATCAGTTCTCTGCTGAAACGCAGATTTTCTGCAGTACTGACAGATCGTTCTTCCAGAAAAAGACGTTCCGGTGCAATTCCATGCTCTGTCAGATAATGATACATTGCCCTGGCCTCTGTGATCAGTTCGCCTTCCCCCCGACCTCCCGACAGAACAGCCTTCGTCTCCGGATGATCCTCCATATACTGCAAAGCCCTCCTGGTTCGTTCCAGAAGGGCTAATGTAAGCCGGGTACCATCTACATGGGCACCCAGGACAATAATATATTCCACGTCAGGCTGCTTACGCATTTCTTCCGCAGCAGTATTTGTATTTCTTTCCACTGCCGCATGGACACGGATCATTACGTCCAATCTTATGTGCTTTTACCACTGTACCGGATTTCTTCTGCTCCAGATACAGTTCTTTTTTCTTCTCAGGTGTGAAAATTGCATCCCACTGAGGCAGTTCATAGAGCCAGTCTGCTCTTGCATCTACCATATTTTTGTACAGAAGCTCTTTGTCAAAGCAAAGAGATACCTTTGTATTCTCGTCCATTGTCTCAATAGGGTTCGGAATCTTAAGACTGTCATTGATACCATCCAGGAAACCTACCATTGTGAGAACTTCCAGACCATATTTGTCAGCCAGTTCTTTAACAGTACCGGTTACCACTTCGTCCGGATTAGCAAGAAGTTTTTCATAAATACCTTTTTCAATATTAAAATAATTTGCCCAGAATCTCTGAAGTTTATTACGGTCTGCCTGCTGGTCATAGGCGATGGAACGCCACTGCTCTAAAATTGTTTTATCGCTCATTTCCTTAATCCTCTTTTCCGTTTAGGTAATACGCCTGTGAAAGTATCTGAACGAATATATTCCCCACAAGCTTTTATATTATATCATCTTTTTTTCCAAAATACAAATCCTATTGTTTATATTTTTGGTGAAATTTTCGTAAATAGTGTTACTGTTCACTCCGTTCTCAGTAACCGTAAATAATCTTTTCTTCTGTCGAAAACAAAACCAGTACTTTCTACTTTACTCCCAGTTTCTCCAATTCTGCTGTTCCCTGCTTAAAGGAATGGAATTGAATAGCATGAATTCCAAACTTCTCTGCAGCTTCACAATTTTCTTTTCTGTCATCCAGAAAAACAGATTTCTCAGGCTCCAGATGATAACGTTCGATCAAAGTCCGGTATATTTCCGGTTCTGGTTTGATCTGCTTTACATCACAGGAGAAAACCGCTCCGTCTACATATTTCAGGAACGTAAGTTTCTGTTTTGTCATTCGCATGGTCTCATTTCCATAATTAGATAAAATATAGACTTTATATCCCTTATCTTTCAGATAGCGCACCCAGGTATCTGCATACTCCATCTTTTCAATAGTTTTACCGGAGTCCTTCATTACAGCCCGGATTTCCGCTTCACAGTCCGGCGCTGCTTTCACCATCTGATTCACATAATATTCTTCCTCATAGCTTCCCCGGTCACGTTCATTCCATGTATCACTGAGAAATACAGCTTTTGCGATCTTATCCCTTTTCTCCGGTGTAAATCCAAAGCTGTCCAGATAGGCCTCCCACTCAAATTTAACCAGCACCTTACCTACATCAAAAATAATATTTTCCACCACTGAATTCCTCTCTTTCTTTTTGTCACGGTCCAGTATCCTGTAAACCATCCACATTGCATAAGCAAGAACAGGGACAATAATGGCAACTCCAATTGCTGCCCTGAAATAATTACCAGCATTTTCGCCCTTGCCAAAAGCAAAAAACATGGGCATGCACGCTGCCAGAAGCAGGACAATAATGGCAATCCATGCTCCAATCTGTTTCTTTTTATTATTTTTCATTTTATACCTCTCCAAGATAAAGATAAGGCTGCCGCAAAAAATCTGTGATCTGCGACAGCCTTTCCTGGTTATTGGTTGCAGCTTTCAGCAACCCACATTTTTATTTATTTCTGTAGATAATATCGTCTCTTCCAGGTCCGTTGGAAATCATAGTGATGGGGAATCCAATCTGTTTTTCTACAAATTCAATATATTTTCTGCAGTTCTCAGGCAGATCCTCATATTTTTTGATTCCACGGATATCACATTTCCATCCTGGCAGTTTCTCCAGAACAGGTTTTGCTTTCTCAAGCTTTACAGTAGTCGGGAAATCTGTGGTAATCTCACCGTCAATATCATATGCAGTACAAACCGGTATCTCATCCAGATATCCCAGAACATCCAGTACTGTAAATGCTACATCTGTAGTTCCCTGCATACGGCATCCGTATTTGGAAGCAACACAGTCAAACCATCCCATACGTCTCGGACGTCCTGTAGTAGCACCAAACTCACCGCCGTCACCACCGCGTTTTCTCAGCTCATCTGCCTCTTCCCCGAAAATTTCAGAAACAAATGCTCCTGCTCCTACTGCACTGGAATAAGCCTTGCATACAGTAACAATTTCCTTAATTTCGTATGGTGGAAGACCTGCTCCTACTGCACCGTATCCTGCCAGTGTAGAAGAAGAAGTAACCATTGGATAAATTCCATGATCAGGATCCTTCAGAGAACCAAGCTGTCCCTCAAGAAGAACCTCTTTTCCCTCTTTCAGTGCATTCCACAGATAAAGAGAAACATCACATACATATGGCTCAACCATTTTCTTATATTCCATCATTTCTTCAAAAAGCTTCTCAGGATCAAGAAGTGGTTTATGATATAAATGCTCCAGTAAAACATTCTTAGTCTCGCATACACTTGCCAGCTTCTCTTTCAGATGCTCTTCATCAAAAAGCTCGCTGACCTGGAAACCGATCTTTGCGTATTTGTCTGAATAAAACGGTGCAATACCGGATTTAGTGGATCCAAAAGATTTACCGCCCAGACGTTCCTCCTCATACTGGTCAAAAAGGATATGATAAGGCATTACCATCTGCGCTCTCTCAGAAATAAGGATCTTCGGAGCCGGTACACCTCTGCTTACTATTTCATTATATTCCTTGAAAAATACCGGAATATTTAAAGCTACACCATTACCGATCACACTTGTTGTGTGATCATAGAATACACCTGACGGAAGGGTATGAAGGGCAAATTTACCATAATTATTTACGATAGTATGACCTGCATTTGCTCCGCCCTGAAATCTTACAATAATATCCGCTTTCTGGGCAAGCATATCAGTAATCTTACCTTTACCCTCGTCACCCCAGTTAGCACCTACAACCGCTTTTACCATAATCTGCTATTCCTCCTGAAATCTGTATAATTATCAAACGTTGATTTCTGCTTTAATTCCCAGCATATCCTTATGAGCATCAAGAATGGGCTGAACCACTTTGCTCACAAATTTCTCTGTCTGCTCCTTGGCACGTCCCACATATTTTGTGGGATCCATGGATTTCTGAAGATCCTCAAGTGTCAGATTAAATGCAGGATCTGCCGCAATCAACTCAAGAAGATTATTATCCTTGCCCTCTACCTTTACGGTCTTCCCGGCTTCCATGGAAAGCTCACGGATACGTTCATGAAGTTCCTGACGGTCTCCGCCTGCCTTTACTGCATCCATCATGATATTCTCAGTAGCCATGAATGGAAGCTCTGCCATCATATGTTTCTCAATAACTTTAGGATATACCACCAGTCCATCCACTACATTGAGGCACAGATCCAGGATTCCGTCAATTGCCAGAAATCCTTCCGGAATACTCAGACGCTTGTTTGCTGAATCATCCAGTGTTCTCTCAAACCACTGAGTTGCAGATGTGATTGCAGGGTTCAGAGCATCTACCATCACATATCTGGAAAGAGATGCAATACGTTCACTTCTCATAGGATTTCTCTTATATGCCATTGCAGAAGAACCGATCTGTGATTTTTCAAAGGGCTCCTCTACTTCCTTCAGATGCTGAAGGAGACGGATATCATTTGACATCTTATGTGCACTTGCTGCAATTCCGGCAAGAATATTGGCAACACGGGTGTCTACCTTACGGGAATAGGTCTGTCCGGATACCGGATAGCATTCCTTAAATCCCATCTTCTCTGCGATCATAGGATCAATCTTGTCAATGGTCTCCTGATCTCCGTCAAAAAGCTCAAGGAAGCTTGCCTGTGTACCTGTAGTTCCCTTGGAGCCAAGAAGCTTCATTGTGCTTAACACGTACTCCAGATCCTCCAGGTCAAGTAAAAACTCCTGAGTCCATAATGTTGCACGCTTTCCTACAGTAGTAGGCTGCGCAGGCTGGAAATGTGTGAAAGCCAGGGTCGGCTGTGCCTTGTATTTGTCTGCAAAAGCAGCAAGCTCTGCGATAACATTGACCAGCTTTTTGCGTACAAGCTTCAGGGCTTCTGTCATCACAATAATATCTGTATTGTCACCTACATAACAGGAGGTAGCTCCCAGATGGATGATGCCCTTTGCTTTCGGGCACTGTACACCGTATGCATATACATGAGACATAACATCATGGCGTACCTGACGTTCTCTCTCTCTGGCAACCTCATAATTAATATCTTCTGCATGAGCTTTCAGCTCATCGATCTGCTCCTGTGTAATGTTAAGACCAAGCTCCTTCTCTGTCTCTGCAAGTGCGATCCAGAGCTTTCTCCAGGTACGGAATTTCATGTCCGGAGAAAAGATATACTGCATTTCTTTGCTGGCATAACGTTCTGATAAAGGACTTACATATCTGTCTGTACTCATCATTCACTCTCCTGTTTTTTAGTAGGATGGTTTTCATCCTTTGAAATTATATAACATCATTCCCCTAAAAGCAACCACAAAAACCTTATCCCTGATGGAATTTTCCAAGAAACTCCTTCATTCGCACATGATCTGAGGCAAAAACCTCCTGCGGAGTTCCTTCTACTGCGATCAGCCCCTTGTCCATGAAAATAATATGATCCGAAATATCCCTTGCAAAAGTCATCTCATGAGTAACGATCACCATGGTGATATGCTCCGCTGCCAGATCTCTGATTACCTTCAGGATCTCACCTGTAAGCTCAGGATCCAATGCTGAAGTAGGCTCATCAAAAAACAGGATCTTTGGATTCATACAAAGAGCTCTGGCAATGGATACACGCTGCTGCTGTCCGCCCGACAGCTGGAATGGGTAAGCATTCTCCCTGTCAGAAAGCCCCATCTGCTTTAATAGCTTTCTTGCCTGGGCATACACTTCATCCTTTTTTCTTTTCTGTACCTTGATAGGAGCATCTGTAATATTCTTCAATACAGAAAAATGTGGAAACAGATTAAAATTCTGGAAGACCAGCCCCACATCCCCCTGTTTGATAATTTCACCGCTGTCCGGTGTCTCAAGTCCTGTAGCACACCGAAGAAGTGTAGATTTACCGGAACCGGAAGGTCCGATAATACTTAAAACTTCTCCCTCCTCCACCTCAAGGGAAATATCTTTCAAAACTTCAAGGCTTCCGAAGCTTTTTTTAATATGCTTCATTTCAAATAACTTCATATATTTTCCTCTTATCTATCAGCTTCCTGACAATTCTGCCATCTGCTCTGTTAACGGTAATAATTTAGTTTCTTCTCAATTTTGTCCATTACAATTGCCACCAGCAGATTAAATACAAAATAGAATACTGCCGCAATCACAAAAGGCATCATAGTGGTCTGGGCACTGGCAATCTGTTTGGCAATGGTAAACATTTCCGCTACTGCAACCACAAAGGCCAGTGAGGTATCCTTTACCAGTGTGATCACTTCATTTGTCACAGCCGGAAGAATTCTCTTGATCACCTGGGGCAGAATAATTCTGAAAAATGTCTGCATCTTATTATATCCCAGAATTTTGGCTGCTTCATACTGACCTGCAGAAATGGATTCAATTCCACCTCTGTAAATTTCTGCAAAATATGCCGCATAGTTAATGCTGAAAGCAATAAACACTGCGATCAGGCTGTAGCCCATGGAAATACGGATGCCAAAAATAAAATAAGGTCCAAAATATACCACCATCAGCTGAAGCATTAAAGGTGTTCCACGCATAATGGAAATATATGCAGATACAATCCCCCGCATCACCGGATTCTTCGACATTCTGCCAAAACAGATCAAAAGTCCCAGTGGCAGGGAAAACAACAGTGTCACAACAAAAATCTCCACAGATACCACCATACCACTGGCAAGCTGTTGAAGCATCACGCTTATTGACATATAAGTTTCCTCCTGAAATAAAATATATCCTGTACAGTATGAAAGGGACTGTCACAGCAAAATGCTTTCTGCCGTAATAGCCCCGTTCCTTTATTTATTTAACACAACTATTATTCTGCTTTTGCTTCTTCTGTAGGAGTAGCTTCAGCCTCTTCGGTTTCATCCTCAGCTGCGTCCTTCTCTTCCTCTCCACCAATGCAAAGCATATCTGCTACTTCATATTTCTCAGCAAGCTTATCTACCTCACCTGCATCATAAAGCTGCAGAACTTCATTCCATACCGTATCCTTAAGTTCGTCATTGCCTTTCTTGAAACCAATGCCGTACTGCTCACTCTGAATCGGCTCGTCCATGATCACATATTTTCCTTCTTCTCTCTGGGAAAGCTGATATTTGGCAACACCGATATCTACTGCAATGGCATCTGCTGCACCGGAATCCAGATTCATAAATGCTGTATTATAATCAGGATTCTCTGTAAGTGACCCAAAGCTTGCTGTCAGATCCTTGTTATCATCATTGTTCAGTGCATCCAAAGCTGCAGAAGCCGCCTGCACAACTACATTCTTACCTGCCAGATCTGTCAGCTTCTCAATACCGGAATCTGCGGCAACAACCATTACCTGCTCATTGTTCAGGTATGGATCAGACCAGGTATAATCATCCTCACGTCCATTGATCGTGAAACCATTCCAGATACAGTCAATGGATCCTGAATTCAGTTCCATATCCTTGGAATCCCAGTTGATCGGTTTTTTGACCAATTCCCATCCAAGATTATCACAGACTTCCTGTGCAAGATCAAGGTCAAAGCCTACATATTCTCCATTATCATCCTTATATCCAAAAGGAGGATACTCTGCATCAAAACCAACTGTTAAAGTTTTATTCTCAGCATCTGCATATACAGAAACAACACCAGCCATAAGAGAAGCTGCCATTGCACCGGCCATAAGTACTGCTAATGTTCTCTTTTTCATGATAAACATCTCCTCTTTATCTATTTTTCTTTATCACGCAGTCACTCTACCACGTGAAAGTATGTGTTTATCCTAACATAAGCCCACATGGCTGTCAACCCTTCTTTTTTAAATAGTCAGAGGATTTTCCTGTATCAGGAACCTGTACTCCTGTGATATCCTGCAGTAAGCTTTGCAAGCGTACTGTCCACATCCTTTTCTTCCAAGGCAGGTTCGGGAACAGCAGCAAATTGTTTCAAAGCATTCTGTATATCCTCTTTGATCTCATCTGTTGCCTCAAGTCTGACCAGTTCCTTTTCATACTCAGCCCCGGAACGGATGCTCCGGTATGACAACAGATATGCCTTTAATTCTTTCGGAGATTGCGTCTTTTCCCATGCGTGATAAAAACACTCCATGGCTTTCTCCATCTGAAAAAGATAGCTGTAGGCGCATCCCAGGTTATGCCATACATCGGACACAAATCCCTTCCTCTGCTCCTCCAGATCTGTCCTCTCAAGAAGCTTCTGATATACCCGGATAGCATTTACATACATTCCGTTTTCCATCAGGGAATCTCCCTTTTGCTTCTGACGCATATCTGCACTTTCCTTACTTATCAGCACCAGTCTGCTGTTAAGTGCTTTTAATTCCTCATAGGTAAGATAATTAATTTCCTTAAATACCGGATAGATCACATCATCTACATGGATATCCTGTCCCAGAAATTGCCTGATCTTTGCTGCCAGCCCGGGCAGATTCAATTCTTCTCCTATCCAGATACAAAGCTCCTCATTGATGATGGTTTTATCTATCAGATAAAGGTTATGGTACAGATAGTAGCAAAGCTCTTCTACAGAATAAATATTCGTACTGATATTCTCTATAAAATACGGACGCTCTGCTTTTTTTGTCTGGCATAAAATATATCCACTCATCTGTCTGTCTCCTTTACCATTCTACTGTCTCTGTCCATACCTTACCGCAGGACGGAAACAATTCTCCAAATCCCAGATCCTTCACTGTTACTTTACACTCTTTTGGAGAAATATACTGCAATTCCAGATACAGCCGTGTGGTTTTATTTGGACGTCTTGGAATTCCCGGAAGCATCATACCCACACGTCTTTTCTCCGGTCTGTCAAAAGTACTCACAACAAACACCAGCTCTTCCGTGTTATCCAGGATCAGTTCACAGGAGGCCTTGCAGTCATACCAGTTATTTCCTGCTTCGATCAGAGGATAATAAGCCGGAGAACCCATGACACGCATCTCCATTCCCACATCTGCCATAACAAGAGAATCACTGAGGAAACGGTATCCTTTTAACGCTTTATCTTCCAGTTTTTCCTTACCTGCAGCACAAGCACCTTTAGCAAACAGATTATTTCCATAAAATACCTTACGTTTCTGATAGCAAAGAATTTTTATGGATTGTCCGGCCCAATCCTGTGAGAAGCCTCTGCCTGTGATCTGAATGCTGGAATATAAATCCCTGCCCAGGGTTTGCTGGACAAATTTACAGAATTCAATATCTCTTTCCTCATCATTGACCGGAAGTGCCCTGACAACAGGTTCTTCCAGTTTGACAGATACCGGTTTCGTACTTCCGTTCAAGGTCAGTTTCCGGAAAGACACATTTTCCGGAGTGAACGCGTACCAGGCAACACTGCGGTTCCAGGTTTCTCTTTTCTGTGAAAGCGCATAATAATAAAAGCTTTCCCCGTAATCCTGAAGCATATATTTTCCTTCCGGAAATCCCATGGACGAAAACGCCTTCCGAAAATTCTCCACCTGGATATTTCCCAGATCCTCCAGTGTAACTACAATACATTTCGTATTTTTTACCAGCTCAGTGATACCGAGAAACTTCAGGATTCCTTTCAAAAATTCAGCCAGCAGCTCCCAGGGCTCATATTCCTGTCCTTCTACCACTACGGAATCCTTTTTTTCGCAGATTCCGTAGAGATCATGGATCATAATTCCTCCCTTTTCCCTGGCAAAATACTCTGCTTCCAGTCCTACACAGTAATCCTTCTGCTCTGTTCTCCTGCACAGGCAGGTAGGTGCCTCATACTGGCTTCCTCCCACCTTCATGGAAAGAGAACGTGGTTCCTCTCCTTTACGGTCATAATAACAAATCTGGGAATATTCTCTGCCAAAATCAATTCCCACGATCAAATCACGGATTTCGTTCATCTGTTTCTCCTGTCTTTCCTATTTTCCAGATTCCTTTTCAATGGAAAACATACTCTTCACATACTGCTCCTGACGAAGATATTTTTTCAGCTGAGTCATTACCTCCTGGCTGTTATCCAATCTGCGGGCAGAAAGCATCTGATTGATCAGCTGATATTTGCTCACCGGAATGCCCTCAACCTTGTCCATGGTGATCACACGCTCCTGAGTCTGCCAGGTTTTTTCCCCCAGCTCAGCCTTAAAATAGTAATGCAGAGTTTCACCGTAAAACAGCGTAAAGGTTTTGGTAAAAATTCCCTCATACAGATTACGCAGGGGCTCCATCTGATATTTCAGTTCTCCGCCCAGCCCAGCATCCAGAGCATAATAAAGAGTCACCTTTCCGGCCGGATCTGTATGGTACTCTACAAAGGTTTTATCATCCAGCTGATAAGGGCTCAGCATGGACGCCGGAAGCCTTTTAAAAAATGCAAATTTCAGATTTTTCTTCATACATTTCTGCAAAATCTCTTTTTCCAGGGCCAGCTGATCCTGACTTGGATTCTTCTCTCTGGAAAGTGACTCAAAGAGGGCCAGGCTGCAGATAAAATTCACCGGCCATTTCTGCCTGCAGGCAGTCTCCAGTTCATTGCGCACAAAAATACTCATAGGATATTCCCGCACAAACACGCCATAAGCAATCTGTGTCAGGTAGGCACCAATCAGATATTCTTTGCCAGCATGCTTTACATAATCCTCCAGGATTTTCTCCCCTTCTTTACGATAATCAGAAGTAAACATCAGAAGTCCCAAAAGCTTTTCTTCCAATTCATAGGTATCCATATCAAAGCCATGAGCACTTTTCCACACTGACAGCAGCTCATCCAATGGTCCAAATCGATAATCCATAAGATATTTCAGGATCACCTCATCATATTTTCCCATTCTGTATACATCTGAGGCCAGAGCCAGAAGCTCTTCATCCTCAGCCATCTCACATTTGGTAAGCATTCTGCTGGTAAGCCTCAGCAGGCTTTCCGGTCGGATTCCCTCATATCCGGATTCCTCGATCACAGACATGGCCTGAGAATAAAGCCCTCTGGATATCAGCACCTCCAGAAGCTGTATCCTGTCTGCCGCCGCATATTCCTGATAATCAAGCTTTTTCAGATATTCCTCCTGATCTCCTGCAGGGTTTTCCTCCCCATAATACTTCAGCAGACTTCTCCGGATTTCTGTCCGGTATCCTTCAGAAAATGCTTTCATCTTGGCAGCTTCCTGATATAATTCCAGATTATCCCTTCCTAACTCTGCATTCACACAGTAATGAAGCAGAACCCCCGGCTCTCTTATGCCCAGGGACAGAACCTTTTCCATAAGCTCCCGTTCATCAAAAAGCTTCTTAACATTGTAATCTACCGTTGCATAATAACGTCTCTGTTTTTCATCCTGGAAAAGGATCACTGCATCCTCTGTATAAATCCTTGGATATGCTACTCCCTGCACACAGGGATAAACTTCCTCCATAGAGAATTTATCATGACGTACGATCACCGTGCGGATTTTTTTATCATCACAGTACAACCTGCAGGTAAACATTTTCCCTGCGATCAGCTCTGCCTGTTCCCTGTTCTCCGGTTCTGTGAGAAATTCCTGATAAAGTACTGCGTAATTCTCATCCATCCGGCCCTCTGCTGCCTTTTTACCGGCAAATTCAGCCATACTCTCCCGATAGTCCCTATAGGTTCCCGGCTGTGCAGCCTTATTTCCCACAATACTTGCATAAATAAAGGCTTTTTTATCATCGCCCAAGGAATTATTATTATAGGTAAAATACATCAGAAGAGGCTTTGGCAGCTCTCTTTGATAGGAGGTATCCATCGTTTCCACATAATATTCATACAATCTGGTAAGCCTGAGTCCTCGCTCAACAGCCAGGGCAAACCAGCGGAAATAGATTCGTTCTCTCGGATTTCCCAACATAATATAACGGCAGATTGCTTCCAGGGTATCATCTGCCGGAAAAGCTTCATAACCTGCTGCCAGGGCACGATACATGCTTGGACAGAAGTTTTTCTCATAACCGGTCAGATAAGCAAAACGCATTACAAGCTCCTCTGTAAGCATTTCTTCTTTTCCTGCCAGGAGGAAAACCTGGGTCCAGAAGCTGCTCATTCTGTGTAACAAAGACATATCTTTACTGATATATTTCCAGGCTTCCAGATAGAGAAGTGGATTGTGACAGCCCTTTTCAAATAATTCCTCCATCATAAACACAGCTCTGGATGGAGAATTCCTAAGCTCCTGATCCACCTGCAGCAGAATCCAGAATAACAGAAAGCTGTCCTCTCGCTGCATGGAGAAATTGCGAAGTCTGCGCACTGCCTGCTCTCTGTCTCTGTATAATCCGGTAAGGGTACAAAGATATAAGTAAGCGCCTGCCATTTCCAGATCCTCCCGCAGGAAGGTCTGATCCTTAAATCTGCGCAGGATTTCCTTTGCCTGTTCTTCTTCTCCCCCCACATGGCAGAGATATGCCTCATACATCTGATATTTTGGATAATTACAGCCTTCTTCCTGAAGCTGGTTCAACAGAAAACGGCTGCTGCTGATCCAAGTGCCCTGCTCCATTTTGCCGCAGGAATATTCCATAAAATCTTTCATTAAAGAAAAAACCTGCTGTTTCTCATGAAGGCTGGTCTTCAGCTGTACCTTAGGACCGCCGGATGCTGTAATTCTGTAAACCAGCTCCTGATAAGGGCTTTTTACATGAATTTCCCCGTACTGCCGTCCCTTCTGTAAAGCTTCTTTGTGGATCACATACTCAACCTGATAATATCCACCGATAAAGTCCTCATCTGTGACCACATACTTCGGCACTTCCAGGAAATCTCCTCTTGCCTCAATGTCCAGTCTTAAATGTCCCCAACCATCCTTATGTACAGGAAAAGACTCTCTCACAGTTTCTGTAATTTCATAAAAACTGTTATGATCAAATTTTAATTCCATGTTTACCGGTTTCTTCCGTCCGGTTCCCACAAGAAACTCCTCAAGATTCTGATAAGTTACAGGCTGTCTGGAAAGCCCCTTATAAAGAGCCAGTTCCTTTGTCCCTGCATTTTTCAGAAGTCTTGGAAATCCAGGATCTGTAAAAAGACGGTAGGCTTCTTTAAAATCCTCTTTTGCAATCTTTACAAAGGAATCCATATCCGTTACAGAACCTGCCACACTGTGCATCTCTTCCTTTTCAGCCTGGATCACAAAGGGAATTCTGTACTCTCCTACATTGGTGGTAAAGCACAGCCAGCCCTCATGTCTGTCACCCGGATTCATTCCTACACCATCCACCCCGTACTGCAGACGTATTGTAGTCCCCGTGAACTGATCTGTTCCCGGAACAACCCGCCTGTTGGAAGATGTAATATATCCACGGATCCTCTGGTTATCTTCTGTCCCGAAATACAGTTCTCCCCTGTATACATCTCCGGCTTTCAGTGTCACTTCAATTTTCTCTTTTGAAAAAAGAAGTCCCGGCTGCTCATATCTGAATTTTCCACTTAAGAGTTCTTCTATCGTCTTTTTCAAGTTGTTCACCTATATTTCCCTGTTCATCATAATTTATCACTGTCAAATAACCTTATTTGTTCATTATACACCACAACCGCAACCTGTGCAATATTTGGCTTGACCGGATGTTTTTAACCTTGCGAACACCTATCATTTCCAATATACTGATACTATAATATCAAGGTCAAAAGACCAGAAAACAGGAGGTGCTCTATGAACAAGAAAAAGTCTTTGCTTTGTCCCTGCATTGTGTTTGCATTTCTCTTTGCCTGTATAATGTTTTCCACCTTTGCCTATGCCAAAGCTGCTCCATGCAATAAATTTGAAAAAAAGGCCAGTGGAAATGTTTATTATTACGACCAAACCGGCAAACGGGTAACAGGTCTTGTCACGATCAAGGGGAAAAAGTACTATTTTGACAGCAAGGGTGTACAACAGAACGGCTGGCAGAAAATCAAGGGAAATTATTATTTCTTCCGGATCAAAAATGGGGCTCAGGCATATATGGTCACCTCCGGAAAAGTCAATCAGATTTCTCTCGCCAAAAACGGAAAAGCCAGCTACAACAGCCAGGAGTTGCGTAAATTAAATGTTATGGTATATGCCAATCAGCAAATGAGACAGATCACAAAGAGAAATATGTCCATGCCTGAGAAACTCTGGATTTGTTTTCAGAAAGCCGTCAGCTACAACTATGGTGGAGCAGGCAATGATTTTGCCTACCGTTCTGCTGCTGCCAACTGGGATGTGGGCTATGCTGAAGACATGTTTTACAGAGGCAGAGGCAATTGTTTTGCATTTGCCTCCGCTTTTGCCTATCTGGCCAATGCAGTGGGCTATGAAGCCAGTGTAGTTTCCTCAGGCGGGCACGGATGGGCAGAAATCAAGGGGAAGGTTTGTGACCCTGACTGGGCAAAGGTTACCAGGAACATAAAGCTTTACTATCGTATGGATTATAGCCTCAGTGGAATAAACGGAATCCCCCGATATAAAAACAACCGGGCATATGTAAAAATCGTTTAACCGAATATCCACTTGACTCTTTATAAATATTTATCCCAGTACATTGTTTCGCAACAGAAAAATCCGGACAGTCTGCCAGACTTTGCCCGGATTTTTCATTTTCTGTACATATAAAATTACTCTCCATAATCCTCTGCACGGAAAGGAATCTCAAAGGTTCCCATAGCGTCTTTTAAATCCTCTGTGTTTCGCGGTCCATACAGTGGCAGACACTGAAAATTCTGACAGGTCAGATACCCCAGCACACGCAGGGATTCTTCCAGGTCATATTTCAGGCAGCTTTCACTTACTCTGGATTTATGCATATCCGGATTCGGTCCTGTCATATCCGGATGTCCGCCTTTACTCACCAGAATAACATCTAATATGTGATGCTCCCTCAAAAATCAATCCCTTACTGTTCATTCCATACTGGCTGCGGCAATGGAATTTGTAATTTAGCAATTGACAAACCTATTTTTCAAGTTTATAATCAGTGGCAGAAAAGATAAGAAAGCTTAAAACGTTGAAGAGAAGAGTAAGCTGAGGAACGTTACAGAGAGAAATGCATTCCGGTGCAAGCATTTCATCGGGAAACAGCCGAAGACCACCTCTGAGTGACTTTAATACAGTCCGGTGATTCCGTTACCATCGAATGAAGCGGTTCTGATCAGATGATTTATCCATCAGTAATGTATCAGAACAACCGGGGTGGAACCGCGAGTAATGTTATCTCGTCCCCTACAGTATTTAACCGTACTGTAGGGGATTTTTTTATTCTTTCTTTTCCCCCTTTGCAGTACAAAATACACTGAAAGATGATCCTCACATCCAAACAGGCAGCCGGACATCTGACAGCATACAAAGAATATATAATAAAGGAGATAATGACCATGATCGTAACATTAAAAGACGGATCAAAAAAAGAATACGCTGAAGCAAAATCAGTCATCGACATTGCCTACGACATCAGCGAAGGCCTTGCACGTGCAGCCTGTGCAGGTGAAGTAAACGGAGAAGTCGTGGACTTAAGAACAGTTCTCGACAGTGACTGCGAATTAAACATCCTGACAGCAAAAGACGAAAAAGGACTTGCAGTTCTCCGTCACACAGCATCCCATGTACTTGCCCAGGCAGTGCAGAAATTATATCCAGATGCAAAGGTTGCTATCGGACCTTCTATTGACACAGGATTCTACTATGATTTCGACTGCCCTCCATTCTCCCGTGATGACCTGGATGCAATCGAAAAAGAAATGAAAAAGATCATCAAAAAAGGCGCTAAGATCGAACGCTTCACAAAATCAAGAGAAGATGCCATCGCATACTTCAAAGAAAAAAATGAACCATATAAAGTCGAACTGGTTGAAGACCTTCCGGAAGGCTCCGAAATCTCTTTCTATTCCCAGGGCGACTGGACAGACCTCTGCGCAGGTCCTCACCTTATGAGCGTAAAAGGTGTAAAAGCATTCAAGCTTCTTTCCTCTTCCAGCGCTTACTGGAGAGGCAGTGAAAAGAACGCAATGCTCACACGTATCTACGGAACCGCTTATCCTTCCAAGGACGAACTGAAAGAACATCTGGAACAGATGGAAGAAGCAAAAAGACGTGACCACAACAAACTTGGCCGTGAGATGAAGATCTTCACAACTGTAGACGTGATCGGTCAGGGACTTCCACTTATCATGCCAAACGGTGTGATCATAATGCAGGAGCTTCAGCGCTGGATTGAAGACGAAGAGACAAAACGTGGCTATGTAAGAACAAAAACTCCGTTAATGGCCAAGAGCGATCTCTACAAGATTTCCGGTCACTGGGATCATTACAAAGATGGTATGTTCGTTCTCGGTGATGAAGAGACAGACAAGGAAGTATTTGCACTTCGTCCTATGACATGCCCGTTCCAGTACTATGTATATAAGGCAGAACAGCACAGCTACCGTGACCTTCCTCTTCGTTACGGCGAAACATCCACTCTGTTCCGTAATGAGGATTCCGGAGAAATGCACGGTCTGACACGTGTACGCCAGTTCACAATCTCCGAGGGGCATCTGATCGTAAGACCTGACCAGATGGTTAAAGAATTCAAAGACTGTATCGCACTTGCACAGTACTGCCTGCAGGTTCTCGGCGTGGAGGAAGACGTAACCTATCATCTTTCCAAATGGGATCCGAACAACAGAGAGAAATACATCGGTGATGCAGAAGTGTGGAATCAGACAGAAGCTCATATCCGCCAGATGCTTGAAGAACTGAACATTCCGTTTACAGAGGATGTTGGAGAGGCTGCTTTCTACGGACCTAAGGTTGATATCAACGCAAAGAACGTATACGGAAAAGAAGATACAATGATCACAATTCAGTGGGATGCTCTTCTTGCTGAACAGTTCGACATGTATTATATCGACGAAAACGGCGAAAAACAGCGTCCATACATCATCCATCGTACATCCATGGGATGCTATGAGAGAACACTGGCATGGCTCATTGAGAAATATGCAGGCATGTTCCCAACATGGCTCTGCCCGGAACAGGTTCGTGTAATCCCGATCTCCGAGAAATTCCACGACTATGCTGCCAAAGTTGAAGCTCAGTTAAAAGAAAACGGAATCCGCTGCTCTGTTGACCAGCGTTCCGAAAAGATGGGTTACAAGATCCGTGAAGCACGTCTTGCAAGAGTTCCATACATGCTCATCGTTGGTGCCAAAGAGGAAGAAGAAGGCAAGGTTTCTGTAAGAAGCCGTTATCTTGGCGACGAAGGAATGAAAGACCTTGGCGAATTCCTTGCATCCATCAAAGAAGAGATCAAAAATAAGACAATCCGCAAGATTGAGGTTCAGGAAGAAAATAAATAAAGCCTGATAGACCATCTCTCTGACTGTCACATATTTCGAAAACCGTTTATGTGGTACTGTCAGAGGGATTTTTCATAATACTATCAGACAGGAGGTTATTATCCATGCAGGATAACAAAAATTTTCTGGGCACAGAACCTGTTGGAAAGCTTCTT
>OLPO01000686.1_pt1 | contig 26383 bp, 32 predicted proteins | sample 1672831 | NCBI WGS metagenome assembly OLPO01 (sample SAMEA3136728, study PRJEB25190) | human gut metagenome
TCCCCGTCCCCGTTGGTTCACTGGTCCCCATCCCTGTTATGCAGATCATTCCATGTACGAACAGAAGGAATCGACCTGTTTTTCCGGAATTCTCCTGGACTGATACCGGCCCATTTCCGGAAGGATTCAGCATAATAGCTGGCACTGTTAAAGCCTGTGGAAAGGGCGATTTCTGTTATGGAAAGAGAAGTTTCCCGCAGAAGATCGCCGCTTTTGGCAAGACGGTAATTGTTGAGATAATTGTTGGGCGTCTGGGAAAAATATCTGGAAAAAAGCCGGCAGCATTTACTGATTCCCACAGAACCGGCAGCGGCGATCTCTTCCAGAGAAATTTTGACGGTATAATTTTTCTGGATAAAATCTGTCATATTTCGGATCGCAGAAAGATCATTGTCAATATGTGTTTCTGCGCCGGAGGAAGAAATATTTTCATAAAGCATTGCCCAGATGCAGGAGAAAGAAGACAGGATCTTCAGAGGTGCTGTTTTATCTTTCCGATGTTTGAAAAGAAAACGGATCTCATCCAGAATCTTTTGCTGCCAGGAGATTTTTGGAGAGAGAAGGACAAAAGGAGCTTCGTAGTTTCGGATGACCGGAAGGACGAAGCTCTTTTCGTATGCCGGTGAAGCACATAAAAGAACCGGATGGAGCAGGATACAGAGAAAAATACATTCTGTGTGAGTGTCCGAAAAGCCAAAATGGAGCTGGCGGGAATTCACGAAGATCCCCTCATTCTTATGGAGCGGAAAAATATTTCCGTTGACGTTGTACTTCATCTCTCCGGAAAGAATCAGAATCAGTTCAATATCGTCGTGCCAGTGGCTGACACCGGAATAATTTGGGTAACTGGAAAGCAGATCGTAATGGATGCCAGCCTGACAGTCAGCATAATCGTAGATCACATTTTCTGAAAGATCCTCTTTTACGTCTATAGTAATCATTTTATTAACCTCACAGGATTGTTATAAAGTTAGATAGTAAACTGATAGAAAAATATCTAAAATCACAATATAATCATACAAAATTATAAAACAATTGAAGAGAAAAAGATACAGGAGGATTTTTTTATGGATAACATTTACAGGAGAGACCATGGCATGGCTTATATTTCAGATGACGCGGTGCTGGCACAGCAAAAAGAAACCAAAAAGATGATCAGAGAATATAATCAGGTAATGCCGTTTGAACCGGAGAAAGGAATGGCGTGTCTGAACCGTACAGGCATGAAGCATAAAAAGAATGTATATTTTGAACCGCCGTTTTACTGTGAATATGGAAGCCACATTGAAGTTGGCGAAAATTTTTATGCAAATACGAACTGTGTGATGCTGGATGTGGGAAAGATCACCATAGGAGATAATGTTTTAATTGGACCCAATGTGGGAATTTATACAGCCGGGCATCCGATTCACCCGGAAAGCAGGAATTCAGCATATGAGTACGGAATTCCCATTACCATAGGAGACAATGTGTGGGTCGGCGGAAGCTGCTGCATCCTTCCAGGTGTAAAGATCGGAAATAATGTTGTGATCGGAGCCGGAAGCGTAGTTACGAAAGACATTCCGGATAACGTATGTGCAGCCGGAAATCCCTGCAAAGTGATCCGTGAGATTACAGAAGAAGACAGACCGTATTATTTTAAAAATCGCAGATTTGACGAGGAAGCCTGGAAGAAGATCAATGAAAAATAAAAGAGATTCTGCATTCACCAAAAAACTTATGAGTCTTGTAATGCCCATTGCGTTCCAGCAGTTTATGCTGGCTCTTGTCAGTGCATCTGATGCTTTGATGCTTGGAATGATTTCTCAGAACTCTTTGTCTGCAGTATCTCTTGCAGGGCAGGTGACGTTTATTCACAGTCTTCTTTTGGAAGCTATGACTATCGGACTTTCCCTACTGGCAGCCCAGTACTGGGGAAAAGGGGATATTCCTGCAGTTGAACGGATTTTTGCTTATGTGATGAAGATCACAGTCTTGATCTCGCTGCTGTTTACGCTGTCGGCATTGTTGGTTCCGGGGCTGCTGATGAAGATTTTTACCAATGATCCGGTTCTGATCAGGGGTGGATCTGTGTATCTCAGAGTGATCGCAGTTTCCTATCTGCTTACCGGAATTTCTCAGATGTATCTCTGCATCTTAAAGAACAGTGGAAGAGCCGGAAAGAGCAGTATGATCAGCGCAACCAGCGTGATCATCAATATTTTTATCAATGCAGTTTTGATTTACGGATTGTTCGGAATTCCGCGTATGGAGATCGCGGGAGCAGCTCTGGCAACAGTTACAGCTCGTGTGATCGAAGTGGTCTGGTGTGTATGCGAAACGAGCAGGAAGGATCAGGTGAAACTCCGGGCTAAATATCTTTTGAGAAACGATATCATTCTGCGAAGGGATTTCTGGAAATATACAACGCCGGTTATCTGCAATGAGATTGTCTGGGGAACCGGATTTTCCATGTATTCTGTGATCATGGGACATCTGGGAACGGATGCGGTAGCAGCCAACTCTATTGCAAACATTGTGAAAAATCTGGCAGCCTGCTTTTGCATGGGACTTGGAAATGGCGGCGGTATCATGGTAGGAAATGAGCTTGGTGCCGGGAAACCAGATACTGCAAGAGAATACGGAGGAAGGCTTTGCAGACTGGCTGTGGCAAGTGGAATCGTATCAGGGCTGATCCTTCTGGCGTGTAGTCCGCTGATCCTTCGTGTGGCTAATTTAAGCACTGTGTCACGGGAATATCTGCAGGGAATGCTTCTAATCTGTGCCTATTATATGATCGGACGTTCTGTAAATGGTGTCACCATCAGCGGAATTTTCTGTGCAGGCGGTGACAGCAGATTTGGTCTTTATTGCGACTGTATTACCATGTGGTGCATTATTGTTCCATTGGGACTGATCGCAGCCTTTATACTGAAATTGCCTGTACTTGCTGTTTATTTCGTGGTCAGTCTGGATGAATTTGTAAAAATCCCCGCGGTATATCGTAATTATAAGAAATACAGATGGGTCAGAGATCTTACAGTAAAAACGGAATAGACCAGGTTAGCACTGTTTTCCAGATCCAGGGCAAAGGAATCTTTTTCCGGATTGTCTGCGCGGCAGAGCTGGTCGGTTAACATAATGGCAAGTGTCTGATTGCAGGAGATTGCTGAAGTGATGACAGAAGTCAGAAAGGTAGCACCATAAGGTGTGATCCGTGAACTTAACCTCTTCATCATAGCTTCGATCCCACTGAGAAAACCGGTTCCCTCAAACATACTGGAATAGCAGGAAGAAATTTCCACGATCACGTAGACCCGGGCCATGGAAAGAAATCCGCCACCGCCCATAAGTGCGGCGATATTTTTATCCGCAGGCGAAAAACCTGAAAAACAAAGAGCAGGAAGCTCCGATATAGAAAAATGCTGTACAGTTACAGCCAGGACCATTCCCATCAATACACTGATGGCGATGGTCTTTTTTATGTCTATACGAAGAAGAGAAAGCACCAGTACCAGGACAACCGGAAGCAGCATCAGCGGCGTAAAATGATAGTAATTCTGCAGCAAATTTCTTGTAGAATCTGCAGAAGTGCCGGCATGCAGCGTCCATCCAAGTACTGCATAAATAATACAGGAGAGGGCAAAAGGAACCAGGGCGCTCCTGAGCATATTCCGGATATTGGAAAAAAGATCTGTCTTTGTCAGTTCACTGACCAGAAGCGCGCTGGTGGAAACCGGTGAACAGCGGTCGCCGAAAAAAATCCCTGCCAGGATCGCACCACCTGTATATATAGAAGGAATTCCCATACTGTCAGCCATGGTCATACAGATCACGCCGATGGTAGCGGCACTTCCGAAAGAAGTACCGGTAAGAAAAGAAACCAGGCAGCACAGAAGAAAGGAGGCTAGCAGCATGACCGACGGCCTGCATATGGCGGAGGCATAATATACGATGTAGGCAATGGATCCGCATGCCCGTCAGACAGCGGTCAGAAGGCTGATCACACAAAGTAGCAGACTGATGGCAAAAAGTGCCAGAAACAGAAATTCCATATCAGTCTTCTCCTAAAAAAATTTTCTAAGAGCATATGCAATACCATCCGAATTATTGGACAGTGTAACCTTATTAGCTGACGCTTTCACAGCGTCTTCCGCATTTTCCATGGCAATGCCACAGCCGGCAGTCTGGATCATCGGGATATCGTTTTCGGAATCTCCGAATGCAGCGGTATCAGCAGGATTGATTCCAAGCCGGTTGCATACTTCGAGAAGAGCTTTTCCTTTATTGATGGAAGCGGGAATGATCTCCAGATAAAATGGTGCTGTGCGGACAACACTCAGCTCATCTGAAAGCTGTGCGCGGATTGCATTCTGGACATTCAAAATCTGTTCCGGATCCACGGACAGCAGAATCTTTACAGGGGAGAAATTGAGAAAATTCATCAGACTGTCGACCTCCGTGCATTCCATCTGATTATTCCAGCATTCGTATTCCACTTTATATCCATGAGAATCTTCAACGTAGAAGCGTTTTCCGTCGTCCAGGATCACAGTTACAGGAAGAGATTTCAGAAAGAGAAGAATAGAGAGGGCGATTTCCACATCAATATGCGTTTCTGAGAGAATGGTTCCGTCTGTGGCATCGATAACCTTTCCGCCGTTGTAGGCCATGAGAATTCCGTGATGCTCAGTGAGCTTTAATTTATCGGAAACAGAATAAAGTCCGGGAATCGGTCTGGCGGAGGCCGGCATGATCCGGACGCCTTTTTTCTGAAGCTCCAGAAGGGTGTTGAGGGTGTCAGCAGTAATCTTTTTTTCGTCATTGGTAAGTGTACCGTCAATATCAAGAGCGATAAGTTTTGGTAACATGGAAAAAATCTCCTTAAATTGTGTATTTTGTGATATGGAATATTATAGCACAGTTCGGCAGTAATCTTTGGGCAATCTGTTAGTCTATGCAAAAATTATCTATGTTTGCAAAAAAACAGTACAGTCGGGTATAATCAGCTTAATAAGACACTGTGTACATAAAAACGAAAGGAGGAACGGATGAAGAGCAGACAGATATGTTCTATGCTACTGACAGGAGCATTGGTTATTTCAATGCTGGCCGGATGCGGACCGGAGACAACAGCCGGACAGATTTCAGCAGGGAAATGCAGCGTTTTTTATGGGAGGAATGGATCGTTATACACAGAATGAGGACGGAACCGGCGATCAATACGGTGTTCTTCCATACCTTTTCTGGAGGTGGTTTCCACACCGGAGGGACAGAAGGCTCTTCAGGGAAACCGTGCAAGTACGATATCTTCACTGAAAGGAGGAATCTTTTTTCAACAGTATCTGACCCGTCAGACGTATAAGGAGCAAGTCAGTCAGCTGACTCAGAGCACACAGCTTCTGTATACAAATCTGGAAAATACACTGGATTCACAGTGAATCTATATCTCGGCTGTGATCAGTGGAATGAATTACCGGCATCCGGAGAATATCACGCAGATGCGGTCCTATATGCGAAATGTATCCAGACAGCTTGATCTGGAAAACATGGGAAGCAATGAGAACCAGATGGCTTTTGCACAGAAGCTGGAGCATAGCGTGCGTATCCGGAAGGAAAAAGAAGAAGATGTATTCAGATGAACAGCAGAACGAAAGCCTTCTCAAAGGTCGAAATGCTTTTCGTACCCTGGAAAAAATGTCCTATACGAATTATGATGACTTTGAGAGCTGCAGGCAGGTGCTGGATGAGAAGGGCTTTGTATGCGCCAATGTGTTTTATGAGGATCAGGAATATTATTTCTGTCTGAAAAAGATCCCGGCCTATGACTGGCTTATGCTTTTTATGGTGCATGCAGATTCTGTGGCAGCAGATACCATGGCGATGGTAAACTCGATCATTCAGACATTTGTCCTTCTGGCGGTGATCGCACTGCTTACTCTGTGCGCGATCTTTTTCATATGGTACCGGAGCAGACGGACACTCTCCCTGTATGAGTTTGAGCTGAAAAGCAATGAGCGTCTGTCCGAGATCAACCAGCATCTTCTGGGACTTATCAACGATGTTTTGGATATGTCAAAGATTGAAGCCGGGAAGATGAAGCTGTCACCGGAGGAGGAGAATATCGAGGATATCATTGAGAATGTAGAGGTTCTGGTACGCCCGCAGACGATGGCAAAGAGACAGGAATTTGATGTGGTTGTGACGAATGTGAAGCACAAAATGGTCATGGCAGATAAGCTGAGACTGAATCAGGTTCTTCTGAATCTTCTTTCCAATGCGGTAAAATATACGCCACAGGGCGGAAAGATATGCCTGTCTGTGGAAGAGCTTCCACAGAGAAGTACAGGATATGCCAATTACCGCATTCAGGTAGCTGATAATGGATACAGTATGAGTGAAGAATATCTCAAGGATGTATTCCAGGTATTTACCAGAGAAGAGGATACCAGGATCAATAAAATTCAGGGAAGTGGTCTTGGACTTGCCATCACAAAAAATCTGGTAGATCTCATGGGTGGCAATATTTCTGTAAGAGGCCACAAGAGCGATCCGAAGATCTGCTCACCCGATGGCACGGAGGATACCAATCGTGGCTATGACAGCCAATGCCTTTGTGGAGGATATTCATGATGCATTGGAGTCAGGAATGGATGCTCATGTGGCTAAGTCGGTAGATATGAAATTATTGAAAAAAACAATAAAAAATATAAAAAACAAATAATTATTTATTCTCTTTCAGGTATTCCTCTGTAAGTGCCACTGCATCTGTGATGCACTGCGGGCAGCTGCAGAGAACCTTGCCTGTTTCCACACCTTTTAATTCGCGGCAGATGCAGGAGCCGTTTTTATCTTTGAATTTCTGAATATATGTGCGGAGCTTCTTGTAGGTATCGCCTTTGGTCTTTGAGCCTTCATCAGGATTTCCCTGGCTGCTGGCAAGACCGATGATCATGGTCATACCGGAGAGTGCGCCGCACATTTCCATAACACCCATTCCAAGACCGAAGCCTTCGGCAATACGGAACATTTCTTTTTCATCAATGCCAAATTCCTGACAGAAAGAACAGGCGACAGCCTGTGCACAGTTGCATCCGTTTTCGTGTAATTTTGTTGCATGTTCAGCTTTTGTACTCATGAGATAATTCCTTTCTTTGTGAGATAAATGTCTGTATAAGATTGTTATACCCGTAGAAAAACATTATAACACAGATCAGGCATTGATGCATGACTTCTGTACATTGTGAAGCGTGTTACCTGGTAAGGAGGGAACAGTAACTGATAATATGCTATATGTGCATATTCTACAAGATTCAGTGGACAGATGTTGGAATCTTGGCTATACTGTATATAGATTGAGCGATTTGCCGGAATATGGCAGATGTATAGCATCAGGTGACTGCAGGAAGTGAAGAGAACAGGAGAAAAGAATGAAAGAAGATACGCGGCTTCTGGAGAAAATCTTAAACGATTTGAATCAGATGATACAGGTAAGTGATATTGCTACATACAGCATGATGAATGCGATCATTGGTTTTACTGCACTGGCAGCAACCCACATTGATAATAAAGAGCAGGTAAAAAATTATCTAAAAAAGATCACGACCTCAAGTACACATCTTCTGAATATCGTCAGCAATGCCATCAAGTTTACTCCGGTGGGCGGTACTATCAGCATCCGTGTTTCCGAGAAGCCGTGTAAGATCCCGCAGTATACGACCTATGAATTCCGGATCAAGGATAACGGAATCGGAATGTCAGAGGAATTCCAGAAGGAGGTCTTTGATTCTTTTACAAGGGAGCAGACCAGTACGACCAATGGAATTCAGGGAATCGGACTTGGTATGGCCATTATGAAGAACATCGTAGATATGATGGGCGGAACGATCTAGGTAAAGAGTAAAGAAGGAAAAGGTTCAGAATTTATTGTCACCTTTGACTGCCGGGTTTCCGGAAAAACCATAAAATATGGTCCGGTTCCGCAGCTTCAGGGGGCACGTGCCCTGGTGGTTGATGATGATACCAATACCTGTATGAGCGTTGGAAAAATGCTTCGTGAGATTGAGATGCGTGTTGACTGGACTACCTCCGGAAAAGAGGCAGTTATCCGTGCACAGGAAGCCTACGAACAGAAGGATGAGTTCAAGGCATTTATTATTGACTGGCTGATGCCGGATATGAATGGTATCGAGACTGTCCGCAGGATACGTAAGGTGATCGGAGACAGTGTGCCGATCATTATTCTCACAGCCTATGACTGGCAGATATTGAGGAAGAGGCCAGAGAAGCCGGTGTTACGGCATTTGTGTCCAAGCCGTTGTTTATGTCAGAGCTTCGTGCCGTGCTGACACAGCCAACGGAGGTGGAAGAGCCGAAGGCACCGGAGACAGATACGATTCTCCATGGTAAACATGTGCTGCTTGTGGAGGATAATGAACTGAATCAGGAGATTGCAACTGCAATTCTTGAGGAGGCCGGAATGGTCGTGGAGCTGGGACGGGATGGCGTGGAGGCTGTAAATAAGATGGTCGTTGCAACCGAAGATCAGTATGACCTGATCCTTATGGATATCCAGATGCCGAAGATGGATGGCTACACAGCAACCAGAGAGATCCGTACACTGGCCAATAACCAGAAGGTGAATATTCCGATTATTGCGATGACAGCCAATGCCTTTGAGGAGGATAAGCAGAAGGCTTTTGCAGCAGGAATGAACGGGCATATTGCAAAGCCGATCGATGTTAATATTCTGATGGAGACTTTAAGTGAGATTTTTCAGTAGAATATAAATAAAAAATGGTGAGGAGCTTTTGGAAGGGTTCCTCACCATTTTTTAACAGTATCTGATTCTGTATGATCGGTACAGACCTCAGAAAATCAGATCGCAAGAAGGTTTCTGATGGCTTCCATATAGATCAGAACAGATTCCTCCATGCCGGATACTAGAAGGTATTCATCTGCTCCGTGGATGCGGTAGTCGATACCTGTTTTTTCCGGACCGAAAGCGATGATGTTTTTAAGGGATTTTGCGTAAGTGCCGCCTCCGATGACCATAGGCTGATTTTCGGTATCGCCGGTTACATCGGTATATGCTTTGTAAAGGGCGTTGACAAGCGGGGACTCTCTTGGGAAGAATAATGGTTCTCCGATTTCCACGATCTCAATACGTCCATGGTTGTCCTCCAGTCTGTTCTCACACATTTTGCGTACATCTGCTTCTTTCAAGGTCACAGGAACACGGATGTCGATGGTGCAGGAGATCACACCGTCCTCAGTCTTGACGATTCCGTTGCAGAGAGTCAGATCACCATAGTCATCTGCAAATTTCATGCCAAGTCCGGAACCATCGCAGTCGGTGCCGATATGTGAATTATAAAATTCTACAAAATCATCTTCAAATCCGGCTTTTGCAAGGCATTCAAAAGTTACTCCGGCCGCATTGACACCGAAAGCAGGTGTGCTGGCATGTGCAGGAACACCTTTGGCGTAGATGGTAAGTTCGCCGTTTTCTTTTGTGACAGAGTATTCCTGAAGCTTTGCCTCTGAGAGGGCTTTTTCCAGCTTTTCTTTCAGACCGGCATCTGCAGGAACAACGGTTGTGCAGGTGTCACATACCGCATTTGCCACAAAACCACCGTTCATGGAAATGATACGGGTATTTTTGGAATAGGCCATGAGGAAAGCACGTCCCTTTTCACCGTGGATGCAAGGAAAATTGGCGTCAGGTGTGAAACCGCAGGAGAGCTCTTCCGCTACCTGGTTGTAATGCTCCATACATTTTGAACCGGTTTCCTCGTTACATCCCATGATGAGGCGGACTCTCTTATTCAGTTTTACTCCGGAGTCACGGAGAAGTTTCATAGCGTAAAGAGCTTCAAGAACAGGTCCTTTATCATCTGTGGTTCCGCGTCCGTATACATAATCACCGTCACGTGTAAGCTTGAACGGATCATAAGTCCAGTCACCGCCGACCGGAACGATATCCAGGTGTCCGGCGATGCCGACGATCTCTTCACCTTCGCCCATTTCTGCATATCCGCAGTAGTTATCAAGGTTTACTGTTTTGAAACCAAGTTCCTCTGCAATTTTAAGACCTTCCGCAAGAGCCTTCGCAGGGCCTTCACCGAAAGGCATTCCCTCTGCCGGAGTTCCAAGCTGGGAATCAATGGCAACCAGTCTTCCAAGGTTTTCAAGAATTTCGTCTGATAATGAATGAATCGTTTTTTTTGTATCCATGATCGTATTTCCTCCACTGTAATATAGTGATGCTGTTTATGGCAGCTTCTGTTATTATAGCACAGATGAAAAGGTTTCGCGAATTTTCAGATTCGGTGTTCTACCGCAACTGAAATACTCAAAGCCATGGAAAGAAAAGGGTTAATTATCCGTGAGCCGGTTTCTTATGATAAAAGAGCTAAGAGAATTATATTTACAGAGGCTGCTCTTAAAATCTGCGAAGATAACAAGACGAAAATATTAGCGACAGAGAAGGAATTAGCGAAAGATCTTTCGGATGAAGAATTGAAAACCTTTTTTTATTTATTGGATAAAATCAAACAGAATATTGAACATGTAGAAGCAAGGAAACGGTGATTTTCACTGTTCCTATAAAAAAGCTCATATACTTAGGAATTGAAGTAATAATCATTTGCTATAGAAGCTCAAAAAGAAAGAAACAATTTAAGTATGAACACATCATCAAATTTTGAGAAGGATTCTATCTGGAGCCTTATCGCCAAAAACGGAATTCCTTCTATGTTGACTATGGTTATTGTCATTATCTACAATCTTGCCGATACTTTCTTTGTCGGTCAGACGCATAAGAAGAATCTGGGGATTGTTTTCCATACAGGTATTCATGCGTTTATTTTACTTATTTTAGGATATATAGCTACTTCAGTGTATGAGTATCGTGGATATTGGCTCATGGTATCTGGATTAGCTGTATTGATTGGCGATGAGTATGGTAAGATTATAACACGGGGCTTAAAAAGAATCTTAGGAGCTTTAATTGGATTTTTTCACTCATGCCTTTTAAATATATCCTGGGAAGTGCGTGCATTGGATTGCAGGCTGTTTTGGGAAATGCCATGATGCAAAAATGTTTCGGTTATGAAATTTTTATACAACGTATGTTCTGGATAATAACAGGTACACTTCTGACCTTTATTTTATGTTTTCTGATGGACAGGTTGTTTGAAAATTTGTATACGAGTTACACAAAAGAGCCTCTGATCTATAGAAAAAACGCATGATTTTACCTGCATTTTGATATTGGAGATACATATTTCCTTGCATATCACGTTCTTTCTTGTTAAACTTGCTGTATCTTCGACTGTGGCGTTTTTCAGACATTCTCAATCTGAAAATTTCCAAATACAGATCGATATTCTTGTACATCAGTATTCATTTCTTTTACAAAGGACGATACCATTATACTTGCCATGGATTGCGATCTGCGGATCGGCGTTATCCGAAAAAAAGACCGGATCGAAAGTTCTTATGCACAATTTTATCTTGAAGCGCTGAAAAAACATCTGGCAGAGGTCTGAAAGATAAGAATTCTTTCACAACTGCCAGAAATTTTTATGTCTACACCATAGTTTTAAACTATGAACAGCTCATGTTTTTATATATTTTCAATCCTTTTCTTCCATGTTACAATAGCCCCATCCAAAAAACGGATCTCCAAAATAATTTTGAAACTCACGAAATTTTTTTAAGAAAGAGAGGATATTACCTATAAGCAATTTACATTCCCCTTACCGTTATGACATCGTTGGCAGTTTCTTAAGACCAGAGCGTCTCAAAGATGCAAAAGCATCTTTCGAAGCGGGCACTCTTTCCCAGGAAGCTTTTGACACTATTGCAAACGAAGAAATCACCAAAATCGTCCAAAAGCAAAAAGACCTCGGCTACCACATCATTACCGACGGCGAATTCCGTCGAACCTTCTGGCACCTGGATTTCATGTGGGGATTTGAAGGTGTCTCCCACAAACGAACTGGCAACGGCGTAAAATTCAACGCCGAACTCGCCGTCCTTGATGATGCCTTCCTCACTGGAAAGTTCAAAGCCAAAGCGCATCCTTTCGTTTACTATTACAAATTTTTAAAACAGTTCGAAGACGAAAATACTGTAGCCAAATACACCATTCCGGCACCGGCTCAGACCTTCCAGCAGATGATCGTCCGGACAACCTGAAAACCACCCGGAAATATTACCCGGATCTTAACGACCTGATCCACGATATCGGAATTGCTTACCAGGATGTTATCGGCCAGTTCTACGATGCCGGCTGCCGGAACCTCCAGCTCGACGATTGTACCTGGGGCGCCCTTGTCGGCGATGCCGCAGAACATCGCTATCACTTGCTTGGTGTTGATTTGGACGAAGTAAAAGAGCAGCTTCTTACCGTAAACAATCTTGCACTTGAAAACCGCCCTGCAGACATGACAATCACCTCTCATATCTGCCGTGGTAACTACCACTCCACTTATTTCACCAGCGGCCCCTATGATACTGTAGCCGATTATGTCTTCGCAAAAGAAAATGTCGATGCTCTCTATCTCGAATACGACGATGCCCGCTCCGGTGGTTTCGCCCCGCTTGCCAAAGTGTCCCCGGACAAAAAAGTCGTCCTCGGTCTTATCACTACCAAGTCCCCGGTGCTTGAGCAAAAAGAAGACATCATCCGCCGTATCCATGAAGCGGCAAAATACATCCCACTTGACCGGCTCTATCTCAGCCCGCAGTGCGGTTTCGCTTCCTGCGAAATCGGAAACAAACTGACAGAAGAAGAGCAGTGGGCTAAATTAGCTCTTGTCAGAGAAATCGCCGAAGAAGTCTGGGGCTGTTAGAGCACCCTCCTGTGGATCTGCCCATGCGGGCAGATTCTTTAACTGGCATGAAGCTTAAGGCTGTATCTACGAACTTTTTCTCGACTTTACGCATATCCTAAGTGCAGAAGGCAAAAAAGGAGCATCTCATGAAAAATAAAAAATGGCTCACACTTGCAACGGCAGTTATTCTTTCTGCAACAGCACTGCCGGTAACGGCATTTGCAGAAAAAAAGGACAATACGGAAGAAAACAAACTTATAGAAGTCACCTTAAACGAAGTAGCACATTCCATCTTTTACGCACCACAATACGTAGCAATCGAAGAAGGATACTTTGAAGAAGAAGGTCTGGATCTGACACTGGTAACAGGTTTCGGTGCAGATAAAGTTCTCACCGCACTGATCTCCGGCGAGGCAGATATCGGCTTCATGGGTGCAGAAGCTTCGATCTATGCTTACCAGGAGGGGGCAACAGATCCGGCAGTGAATTTTGCCCAGCTCACCCAACGGGCCGGGAATTTCCTGGTTGCCAGAGAAAAAATGCCGGATTTCAAATGGGAAGATCTGAAAGGAGAAAAAGTTCTTGGTGGACGAAAGGGTGGCATGCCGGAAATGGTATTTGAATACATTCTGAAGAAAAACGGCATTGATCCAAAAACAGATCTCACCATAGATCAGAGCATAGACTTCGGCTCCACAGCTGCCGCCTTTACGGGAGATGATTCGGCTGCGTATACCGTGGAATTCGAGCCGTCAGCCACAATCCTGGAAAAAGAAGGTGCAGGATACGTAGTAGCTTCTCTTGGCGTGGATTCCGGATATGTTCCATACACCTCCTACAGTGCAAAAACCAGCTACATGGAAAAGAATCCGGAGGTTATCCAGAAGTTTACAAATGCGCTTCAGAAAGGTATGGAATATGTTAAAACTCATACACCGGAAGAAATCGCAGAAGTCATTGCCCCGCAGTTTGCGGAAACAGATGCAGATACGATCACAACGATCGTACGGCGCTACTATGACCAGGATACCTGGAAAAACAATCTCATTTTTGAGAAGGAAAGCTTTGAGCTTCTGGAGGATATTCTGGAAGATGCAGGAGAGTTGAAAGAACGTGTGAAATACGAAGATCTTGTGACAACCAAGTATGCACAGAAGGCAGCAGAAAAATAAAAATCTGAACAAAAATAAGCCGTCCGTTTCAGGCATTTCGCATACCTGAAAGACAGGGCGGCTTATTTGTTTCATCGGATATGTTTTAGCGCATCATTTTATAATAGACAGGAATCAGCAGAGCGCAGGCACCGAACCATGCGAGCGGGCTGGCAATGCAGACAGAAGTATATCCCAGAATACCGGAAAGTCCCACAGTGGCGGCAATACGCATAACAAGCTCGATCATACAGGCTGCAAAAGGGGCGCGGCCGTTCTGCATGCTCTGAATCGAAGTACGGTAAACTGCCAGAAGACCAAGAATAAAGTAAAACGGTGCAACGATCGTCAGATATGCATCCGAATAATGATAGATCTCCGCTGTAGGAGCTGTGAGGAACATTCTTACGATCGGGTGGCGCAGAAGCAGGATGCCGATACACATGATAAGGTTAAAAAATTCCGTCTGGATGAGACAGGCACGTACACCCTGACGAATCCGATCTTTTTTGCCGGCACCGAAATTCTGTGCAACATAATTGGAAGTAGCTGTCATCATGGCATTGTTTACAAGCACAGAAAGCTGATCAGCCTTGGATGCAGCAGTGTATCCGGCAACGGCAGCAGTTCCCAGTGAATTTACAACGGTCTGCATGGCAAGCTGTCCGATGCACATGACAGACATCTGAAATCCCATAGGGAAACCGGTTTTCAGATGAATCCGGATGGTATCTTTAAGATCATGGAAATCCTCCGCATGCAGATGCAGTACAGGAAAGCTTTTCAGACCGACGATCAGGCTGAGTACTGCAGAAAGAAACTGTGCAAGGATCGTAGCCCAGGCAGCTCCGGCAACTCCCATGTGGAAAGGTACGATAAAAAGGATATCAAGAAAAATATTCAAGACAGAAGAAAACACCAGAAAGTAAAGAGGTGTTTTGCTGTCACCCAGTGCACGCAGCATGTTTGAGATCATATTGTAAAAAACAGTTGCGCCGGTTCCCAGAAGAACAACAAACATATAATCGTAGGCTTCACCTGAGATATCGGCAGGAATCTGCATCCATCGGAGAATCTGATGGGCAAGGAGACAGCAGACAAGTGTCAGGACAACTGTGAAAACGATACTCAGAAGAGTAGAAGCTGCAACACTTTTTCGCATTCCCTTTTCATCCTTTGCGCCGCACCTCTGGCCAAGGCAGATTCCGAAGCCGCCTGTAAAACCATTGATAAAGCAGAATACAAAATAAATGATAATACTGGTTGAGCCGACAGCGGCAAGGGATTCGGCACCCAGGGTCTTACCGACGATCACAGAATCGGCAAGCGTATAAAAAAGCTGAAACAGATTTCCAAGAATAACGGGAATCGCGAATTTCAGCAGAGACCAGAATGGATTTCCGGTGGTAAGATCCATTTCTTTACTTCTGGACATAAGAGCCTCCTTCTTGTACTATAAGAGTAATAAATATTTCACCGTGGAGAATTGTAAGATGACCAAGAGAAGAATTCTGGTAGATGATACCAGACGTGAGCTTTCGGAGCACGGAACAGAAACCTTTCCCATGACAGTCAATCATGATGATCTCTGGGCATTTGAAGGAAAAAGAGTTCCGATCCACTGGCACGATGACCTTGAGATCAGTCTTCCGAGAGAAGGCGAGGCCATATACCAGATCTACGAAAAAAGCTACATAGTCAGACCGGGAGAGGGGCTTCTTCTGAATCGAAATGTTCCGCACAGTTGCAGCTCACAGAATAATGCCCGGGCACGTTACAGTACGATTCTTGTCAGACCGGATTTCCTGTACGGAGATTTCGGAAGTGACATTGAACGGAACTGCTTCCGTCCTTTCCTGGAGAACTCAGCGGTCCCGTGCATTCATCTGAAAGGCACAGACGAAGGGGAAAAGGAGATTCTGAAGCTGCTGAATCAGGTGGAGGAAGTCTTTGACAGAAAAGCCTGCTGCTATGAATTAAGGATCAAAGGACTTCTGTGTGAGGCGTTCAGCATGATCCTTTCCGAAAACCGGAAATCATTTTCCAGATTTGTCCCTGCCAATCAGCTGGAGCTGGAACGCCTGGAAAAAATGCTGAATTATCTGAATGCCCGCTCCCAGGAAGTGATATCACTTCAGAGTCTGGCAGAGCAGGTGCACCTGTCCCGGGAGGTCTGCTGCCGCCTTTTCAAAAAAATGACCGGAAAAACCGTTACCGGATATCTGGAAGAATATCGTGCGAACAAAAGCTTCCCGCTGGTACAGAGCGGCCAGTATTCCATGACACAGATCGCTGACATGGTAGGTTTCAGCAGCGCCAGCCGTTTTGCCAGTGCATTTCGAAAACAATTTGGCTGCAATCCCGGAGAATACAATTCTCTGAAAAAGAAAAAGATGTAGACAACACATATGTCTGCGTCTTTTTTTTCTGCATGCTCATTATAGAGAAACATGGAAAAAAATGCGATTCCGGTATTGCTGATTTTGATACAGATATTGATTTATCTCAGCAGCTCCGGTATAGAACTGTGCAGCGAAAGTGGATTGCGAATAACCGATCGAGCTGATTAGATGATGAGATGAAAAAAGTTTAAAAATATTGAAAGATTTAAAAACGGGAAGCTGCGACGAGAAAAAACAGCAGGTATAAAAGTCATAAAAATGCAGATTATGTCAGAAAAGCAGGTCAAGTTTTAGCATATTTAGAAAATGTGGAACTGTTGCATTAAACGTTTAAAAATATAAAAGTTCGAGAAAAATACAAAAGTTTATACTGCTTTAAACTTTTTAAATGAAAAAAATAGTGAAAAATAACTAAAAAACAGCTTTTAAATTTATAATAAATGTAGAAATAGTAAAAAACAGTTGAAAACAACTAAACGATGTGGTAAATTTATTTCAACAAAACACGAGACGTACTAAACGAAATTCATGAAAAGTTTAAAGGAGGACATGGTATGAATTTTAAAAAGGTAATGGCAGCGGTACTTGCAGGAACAATGGTATTCGGAATGGCTTCTTCCGTAAGTGCAGCAACAGAAGTTACTTTCTGGACACTTAGCGGAAGACAGAACGCAGTTGAGCCGATCGTAGAAGAGTTCAACAAAGAGAACCCGGATATTAAAGTAACAGCTTCTTTCTATGATACAGATGGAATCAAAGATGCCTGCAAGGTAGCAGCTTCTTCCGATACACTTCCAAGCATGTGGTTTAACTGGGGCGGCAGCCTTGGAAGCTTCTATGAAGAGAACGGAAAGACATATGACCTTACACAGTATGCAAAAGATAACGGATGGAATGACAAATTTACAGAAGCTTCTTTAAATCTCTGTACATTTGAAAACAAGCTTTCAGGATATCCGACAAGTTACAACGCACTTGGTGTTTACTATAATAAACAGATCTTTGAAGATAACGGAATCGAAGTTCCTACTACATTCGAGGATTTTGAAGCAGCTCTTAAGACTCTGAAAGATAATGGAGTTACACCACTGGATACAGCCGGACTTAACGGATGGCATGTAATGAGATGGTTTGAGCTTCTTGTTGAGCATTATGCAGGTGCTGAGCTTCATGACAAGCTGAACACATTTGAAGAAAGCTGGGATTGTGATGCAGTTGTACAGGCTTTCGAGAAATATAAAGAGTGGGTTGATGCAGGATACTTCCCGGATGGATTCCTTACCCTTGACCCGAACGACACCATCATGGCAATGGGCACAGGAGAGTGTGCAATGGATCTTCAGGGACAGTGGTATGACGGACAGTTCATCCAGAACGATCTTGATCCTAACGACTACGGCGTATTTGCATTCCCGTCAGGCGGTGACAACCGTATGTCTGCATTCGCAGAGATGACACAGTTCAATGCGAACCTTTCTGATGAAGAACTTGATGCATGCGTGAAATTCATGGATTACTATCAGAGTGATGAGAACGTTGAGAAATACGGTGAGTACTACAACGTACCGCTTCCGGTACAGGGTGCTGAGGCTCCGGCTGAGCAGGTTAATGTAAACGGCATGCTTGAGACATCTAATGAGAACGGAACATTCACAATCACTGACCAGGCATTCCCGACAGAGGTTGCAGATGTTCTCTTCAATGCACAGGATGCAGTAGCAAACGGTGAGATGACACCAGAAGATGCAGCAGCTAATATCCAGAAAGCAATCGAGGAATATCAGGCTAAATAATCATAAAAGCATAACGGAGCGGCCAGAGCGCAGGCTTTGGCCGCTTTTTTCAGTAAAAATGGAGGTGATCCGGAATGAAAAAAAAAAGAAAAGTTGATTTTGGTGCATATGCGTTTCTGATACCGGCAGCAGTGATCTACCTTTCCGTAATTGTGGTACCGGTATTTTACTCACTGTTTATCAGTTTGTTTAAATGGAATGGTGTTGCTGAGAAGGAATTTGTAGGTCTGTCAAATTATGTTAATCTTTTTATAAATGATGCAACATTTATGATCGCGTTGAAGAATAACCTGATCTGGATCGTGCTTACGATTGTACTTCTGATGACGGTTTCTCTTGGCTTTGCAGTCATTCTTAACAAACAGTTCCGCGGACGTACCGTGTTCCGCGCATTTTTCTATTTTCCCTGCGTTATCGCACCGATCGCAGTAGCGATCATCTGGAGATGGATCTACAATCCGAACATCGGATTTATCAATCAGTTTTTCAAGATACTTGGAATCAATTTCAAACAGACCTGGATCTCTGATCCGAAGGTGAGCCTGTATGCAATCTTTGCAGCAGCACTGTGGCAGGGGATCGGCCAGCCGATGATCCTTTTCCTGGCAGGTCTTCAGGCAGTATCCCCGGATGTCCTTGAGGCAGCAACCATTGATGGAGCAGGTCCGGTCCGTAAATTCTTCAGTGTTACCGTACCGCTTATGAAAGAAACTTTTGTCATGGTTCTTGCAACACTGATCGTAGCAGCTATGAAGGTTTTCGATATTGTACAGGGTCTTACAGGAGGCGGTCCAAACAACTCTACACAGGTTCTGGCAACCTATATGTATTCTCAGACATTCCAGTATAACAATGTAGGTATGGGAACTGCAGTTGCCTGTGTCATGGTAGTCATGATGCTTGTGGTGATCATTCCGTATGTTTCCTTTACGGCAAAAGAAAAGTAGGAGGTGCAGACAATGGACGGAAAAACAAAAAAAATCACAAAAAAAATATTGCTGTACGTACTTCTGATCATTTTGGCACTGATCTGGATCGTTCCGATCTTTACATTGGTCGCAACAGCACTGAAACACAAAAAGGATTTCATGAGCGGACTGAGTCTGTTCCAGCTTCCTGCTGAAATTGCCTGGGATAACTTTACCAATGCCATTACAAAGGGAAATCTTTTTACTTATATGAAGAATGATCTGATCATTTCCTGCCTGAAGGTACCGCTTGGTATTCTTGTAGGTGCTATGGCTTCCTTTGCACTGACAAGACTGAATATCAAGCACCGTGTAGGTATCTTCGTATTTTTCCTTATTGGTATGATGCTTCCGATGCAGACAGCACTTGTACCGATCAATATCATCTACAGCAAACTGAATCTTCTGAACACATATTTCGGATTATTCTATGTTTATATCGGATTTGGTATTTCCTACTGTATCCTGATCATGCGAGGATTCATGCTGGGAATTCCGAAAGATATTGATGAGGCTGCATGTATTGACGGATGTAATAAATGGCAGCTTTTCTATAAGATCATCCTTCCGATTGCAAAACCTGCGATCGCAACGCTGTTTATCACAGACTTCCTTTCCACATGGAATGAGTACCTTCTGGCCAGCGTTATCATCAACGACAATGCAATGAAGACAGTACCGGTTGGTATCATGACATTTGTAGGTGAGCACGGAACAGATTATGGTTATCTGTGTGCAGGTGTACTTGTTTCCGTTATCCCAGTTATGGTCGTATATCTGATCTTCCAGAGATATTTTGTAGAAGGTATGGCTGGAGCAGTTAAATCCTGATATTTGTTGCAGATCTACGTAGCAGAGCGGATCGTGAACAGCCGCCTGCATGACTACAGAAAGAAAGAGGACGAATTATGAGCACTTGTAAATATACAGAATTTGTGGAAAAATGGGGAACCTTTGAAGCAGAGATGCCAGGTAAACATGAAGGAAACCCGTTTACCGATTATGCCATCCAGGGAACTTTTAAAGGTAAAGAAGAGACAAAAACAGTAGATGGTTTTTATGATGGAGACGGAATTTACCGTGTACGTTTCATGCCATCTTTTGAAGGCGATTATACATTTGAGATCAGAGGAAGCTTTTCTGATGAGGTGTACACAGGTGCATTTCATGTAACACCTGCAAAAGAGGGCAACCACGGACCTGTTCGTGTATCCTATACTTATCACATGGCATATGAAGATGGAAAACCATATTATTCTATCGGAACGACCTGTTATGTATGGGAGCTTCAGAGCGAGGAGCTTCAGAAACAGACACTGGAAACACTGGCAGACAGTGCATTCAATAAGATCCGTTTCTGTGTGTTCCCAAAACATTATGACTACAACCTGAACGAGCCGATCAGTTATCCGTATGAGGGAACTCCGATGGACAGCTCTGTTCTGACTTCTGAGAATTTTCAGGAATATGTTGGATGTGCAGAGGGAAATAATTTCGATTACAGGAGATTCAATGTAAAACATTTCCAGCATATTGATGACTGCGTTAAGAAACTGATGGATCTTGGAATCCAGGCAGATATCATTGTTATGCATCCATATGACAGATGGGGATTCAGCGAGATGAGCGCAGAGTGTGATGATCTTTACTGGAAATATCTTATTGCCAGAGTCAGCGCATACAGAAACGTATGGTGGTCCCTTGCCAATGAGTACGACCTTTTCCCGAAAAAGACAACTGAGGACTGGGAGCGTTACGCATCCATCATCCAGGAAAAAGATGTTTACAATCACCTTCGCTCCATCCACAACTGCAAGAGTTTTTATGATTATACAAGACCGTGGATCACTCACTGCAGCATTCAGAGACAAGATCTTTACAAATCCTCCGAGATGGTAAATGAGTGGCGTATCCGTTATAAGAAACCGGTAGTTCTGGATGAGATCGCTTACGAGGGAAATATCCAGCACGGCTGGGGAAATATCAGCGGAAAAGAAATGACAAGACGTTTCTGGGAAGCATTTTGCCGAGGAGCTTATCCGGGACACGGCGAGACTTACATGAATGATGAGGGAGTTCTCTGGTGGTCTCACGGCGGCAAGCTCCATGGAGAGAGCCCTGAGAGATTTAAGTTCCTTCAGAAGATCATGGAGGAGACTCCTGCACCAGGTCTTCGTCCTCTTGAGAACCAGTGGGATGAAGTTGGAGCAACTGTAGATAACAGCCTTCAGGATATTAAGTACTATATTTTCTATTACAGCTTTATGCGTCCGTCATTTCGTGAGTATCATATCGATGATGAGACAGAGTTTGAGGTAGAAGTAATCGATACCTGGAACATGACCATCGAGAAAAAAGGAACCTTTAAAGGCAAGTTCCGAATCGACCTGCCGGGAAGAGAGTATATGGCTGTGCGCGTGCGCGAGGTTAAGTGATTTATGGGGAGCTGCCGGAGAGGCGGCTCCCTGCTTTATGTTGACAGGAAAACCAAAAGTGTTTAGAATCAAGGAGAAGTTTAAATCAAGAGGGATCAGAATGAAGATAAAGGCAGCAGATATAGCGAGAAATCTTAATCTTTCCAAAGCAACGGTATCCCTGGTTTTAAACAATAAACCAGGAGTCAGTGAGAAAACCCGACGAAGGATTTTTGATTATATTGAAGAAGTTTCAGGAGAAGCAGAACGACAAAAAGAAGAAAAAGATAAGCAGGAATTAGAGAATAAAAATATCATCAAGGTACTTTTTATTGATAATGCTCTCAGATTCCTCAAGGATTTTGAATTGGATGTATGCCCGGACAGCCTGACGATATTTGAACAGGAAGCCAGAAGAATGGGCTGTATCATCAGCGTGACTTATGCTTCTTCCACAAAAAAAGAAGACGTGGAGCGTGTAGTGCGTGAGGCTAATGAGGAAAATGTGGCAGGCGTGATCCTGTATGCAACGGAGATGCAGCCGGATCAGTTTCCACCGTTCCGGGCAATCCGAAAGCCCATGGTAATCTATGACAATGATCTTGGAAATGAATATCATTGTGTTACCTTCGGTGGAGTGGAGGGAATCAGGGATTGCGTAGATTATCTGGTTTCCAGAGGATGCCGGAATATCAAATATATGGCCAATACCCAGAATATCTTTAATTTCCAGCAGAGGCGTGCAGGATTCCGTGCAGGACTTCGGAAGAATGGCCTGCCACTGGAGAAAGAATCTATTTACCCGCTGGGAGAAACTACCAGTGAGGTATGTGAGGCAACACTGAAATATCTGGAGACTCATGAACTGCCGGATGCCTTTATCATGGAAAATTATCAGATTTCCATTGGCGTGATGCGGGCGTTACGGCAGAAGAAGATTTCGGTTCCGGAAGACATTTCTCTTCTGGGAGTAGATGAGATCCCGGATTATCTTACGGGAGATATCCTTCTTACCACACTTCGGATGGAGCATCTGGAACGTGCGCATGTGGCCATGCTTTTCCTGGAACAGGAGATGAAGGGGGCGATTTCCTGTAAATTCAAATCGTTTTCCACCTGTAAGATCATTCCGGGACAGACGGTCAAATAAAATGGAAATACAGATGAGGAGAAAATAAAATGTTATTTTTTGTAAACGATTACTGCGAGGGAGCGCATCCGGCGATCCTTGAAAAACTTGTGGAGACAAACATGGAGAAGCTTTCAGGCTATGGCACAGATAAATACTGTGATTCTGCAAAAGAAAAGATCCGCAAGGCTTGTGGCTGCCCGGATGCAGAGGTATTTTTTCTGGTAGGAGGAACTCAGACCAATGCGACAGTTATCGGTTCCGTGCTGAACAGATACGAGGGTGTACTGGCAGCTGAGACTGGACATGTAAACTGCCATGAAGCCGGTGCTATCGAGTATACCGGACATAAGGTTCTGGCACTTCCAGCAGAGAACGGAAAGATCAAAGCAGAGAGCATAACCGAATATATCGAAACTTTTTACGGGGATGAAAGTCATGACCATATGGTATTTCCGGGAATGGTATATATTTCCCATCCTACAGAATACGGAACGCTTTATACAAAGAAAGAACTGGAAGAAATCTTCAATGTGTGCAGACATTATGAGCTTCCGCTGTTCCTGGACGGAGCAAGACTTGGATATGGCCTGGTAAGCCCGGAAACAGATGTAACACTTGAGGATATCGCCAGATATACAGATGTATTCTACATCGGTGGAACCAAGGCAGGAGCACTCTGCGGTGAGGCAGTTGTTTTTACGAAAAAAGCTCCGAAACATTTCATGACTATGGTGAAGCAGCAGGGAGCTCTTCTGGCCAAGGGGCGCCTTCTGGGAATCCAGTTTGATACTTTATTTACAGATGATCTGTATACAAAGATCAGCCGAAACGCCATTGACACTGCTATGAAGCTGAAAAAAGCTCTTCAGGAAAAAGGCTACCAGCTTTATATTGATTCTCCGACAAACCAGCAGTTCATAATCCTGGAAAATAATAAAAAAGAAGAACTTGCAAAAAAAGTCCGGTTTGATTTCTGGGAGAAATATGATGAGGATCATACAGTGATCCGTTTTGCTACAAGCTGGGGAACGAAGATGGAAGATATTGATGCGCTGATCGAATTGCTGTAGTGCGTATCATCCTGAGAAGATCATAAAGTAGAAATATTGCAGGAAATTTTGTATAAAATAATTCCCTGCAGGATCTGCAAAATCAGATACAGATATAATTTCCTTGGCAGTATGCCTGATGAAGAGATATATTTATATCATCTGTTTTGTAAATTCCTGCGGGGTTTTTATTTTTTGGTCTGTGAGAAATTATAATTTTTTGCCCTTCTCAGCGGCAGCAGTCAGAGCTTCAAATACAGCACTGCGGAAACCGTTTTTCTCCAGTGTGCGTACACCTTCGATGGTAGTTCCGGCAGGGGAGCAGACCATGTCTTTCAGATCGCCAGGATGTCTGCCTGTCTCAAGAACCATCTTTGCACTGCCAAGTACTGTCTGGGAAGCAAATTTGTAAGCCTGTTTACGGGGCATTCCCTGACTTACGGCGGCATCTGCCATAGCTTCGATGAACATAAATACATAAGCCGGTGCACAGCCGCCTACAGCGCCTGCAGCATCCATAAGACGTTCGGGTATTACTTCTGTGCATCCGAAGCTGTCTGTGATCTTGAGAATTTCATCGAGTCCTTCTTTGGAAACGCGCTCGTTGGCGCATACAGCAGTCATGCCTTCACCAACCTGTGCGGGAGTATTTGGCATGAAACGGACAACTTTCAGAGGAAGGCCGGCTTTTTCTTCCAGCCATGCAAGGGTCTTGCCCGGGGCAATTCCAATGATAGTGTGATCTGCTGTGAGGCTGTTGTGGACTTCATCTAAGACTTCCTCGTAGAACTGGGGTTTTACTGCAAGTACAATAGTTTTTGCAGATCTGACCACCTCGTTGTTATCCAGAGTGGTGACAACACCGAGATTTTTTTCACTGCGTTCTCTGCCTTCTTCTGTAAGGTTGGAAACAATGATCTCATCTTTTGAAAAAATCCCCTGTCGGAGAATACCGCCGATCATTGCAGAGCCCATATTTCCACATCCGATAAAACCGATCTTCATAATAAAAATCCTCCTTGAAATTATGTTTTATAAAAAAAGACACGCTCCCAAAAGCGTGCCTTCCTTGGCAATGAAAGCAGATAACGGGAGTCGAACCCGCCTCCTCAGCTTGGGAAGCTGATGTTCTGCCGATGAACTATATCTGCCTGCAATCCCAATTATAGCACTGTAAATAAGAAATACAAGAGCTGATTTCCTGTCAGGGAAGCTCCCTGATTTTAGTGCGAAATGCTGGCTTATATGACTTTTGAGATTTATTACCATCCCTGGCTCATGGTACTGTTATGGTATTTAGTGGAATAGGTTACTTCCTCCCCGAACCATTTCGGTGGAATATAAGCATTAGCAGCATCCTCGGCAGGAAATTCGACCTCAGCAAGAAGAACTCCCTCATATTCCCCGTGGAACACATCCAGCTCAATAAAAAGCCCGTCCTTTTCCGGGATCACGTAACGGTCTTTTGTAATGAAGATACCGTCAGCCTTTGGTCTGAGATGTTCGTAGGCATCAGCAGTCAGAGGAAGATTATATTCTTCGCGGCTCATCAGGCCTTTTGATTTATAAGTAAGAAAATATTCATCATCCTGTCTGCGGATGCGGACTACAGGTGAAGTACAGAGATAACCCTGCTCGATCCTGTGGCAGGGATAGGAAGCCAGGTCGGTTGGCAGGTTTTCTTTCGGGATCAGAAATTTACGTTCGATTTCCATAAAACAGATACCTCCTGTTTAAAATATGCTGCCCTCATTTTATATGAAATAACAAGGTTTTGCAATGCTCATAACATTTGCAAAGTACAGAGTTTGTTATTTCTGTCGTATTTTTCTTGACATTTCCTACAGAAAAAAGCATTATGAAATAGAACGGAAAATCACCGGAAAACCCGGAATCATATAGAAAAGAAAGGATGGGAAACATTATGAGTAAAGTATATATTTTTTTCGCGGACGGTTTTGAGGATATTGAAGGATTGACAGTAGTTGATCTGATGCGGAGAGCCGGAATCGATATCCGGACAGTATCTGTTAAAGAAACAAAAGAGATCAGAACCTCCCACGGAATCAATATTCTCACAGACAGAACTTTCGGAGAGTGCGATTTTTCTGACGCAGATATGCTGGTAATTCCGGGGGGAATGCCGGGAACAAAATATCTCGAAGAATATAAACCGCTTACTGATCTTCTCACGGATTTTTACCATAAAGGCGGCAAGATAGCAGCTATTTGTGCTGCACCGGGAGTATTTGAGAGACTTGGCTTCCTCAAGGGCAGAAATGCAACATCCTATCCATCCGTAATGGAACAGCTTACAAGTGCAAATACGTCTCTGGAGGCGGTTGTTGTTGACGGCAATGTAACAACAAGCAGAGGACTCGGAACAGCAATCGATTTCAGTCTTTCCCTGATCCGCCAGCTGGAAGGAAGTGCAAAAGCAGAGGAAATTGCAGAATCTGTGGTATATTCCACAAAAAAAATCTATTAAAAGAGACGGTTCCTGTATGAACGCATAATAATAAGGCCAGATGTACAGGCACGATACCGGGATTTATACAGAAAACCGTGAATTTCCAGCAATATAAGAGCTACATAACCCGAAAAAAATACTGGCGTTTTTACAGTGATTATGCTATACTACAGAAATGACTGT
>OLPO01000704.1_pt1 | contig 25960 bp, 14 predicted proteins | sample 1672831 | NCBI WGS metagenome assembly OLPO01 (sample SAMEA3136728, study PRJEB25190) | human gut metagenome
CGAGGATTCTGAGGTGATCAGTATTTACTACGGTGCTGAGACCACAGAAGAGGATGCCGAGAGCCTTGCCGCAGAGCTGGAGGAAGCATATCCGGACTGCGAAGTAGAGGTAAATATGGGCGGACAGCCGATTTATTATTACATTATTTCTGTTGAGTAATGAATAGCTGCAGGGCAGCGAATGATAAAGAGATGGAAGACAGGGCGGAAGATTTTCGCCCTGTCTTCTTTAACAATAAACATAGGCTCATTGGTAATATTAAGTTTTTTTGCGCACCGTGAAGCTGTTATTGAGTTGGAAGTGGTTAGCAGCAGGAGATATTGCTCTGGGTAAAGTGAAATAAGTATGGAAAATTGACAGTCTTTGTTGTAAAATAATGAGAACGCTTTTCGGGCAAATGAAGAAAGACCCGGAAACAGAGATGAATGGTCAGAAAGAGAGGAAAAACAGTGGCAAAGCTTCTTCGGGAACTAAAAGGAGTAGGAGAAAAGACGGAAAAACTATTTCAGAAGATCGGTATCACCACAACAGATGACCTGCTCCATTACTATCCAAGAAATTACGACTCATATGAGGCACCAGAGGAAATTGGTTCTTTGAAGGAGAACTCCGTGGTGTCTGTTCGTGGAACTGTCACTGCCGGAGTCTATGTAAACAGAATTCGTAATCTCCAGGTGATCTCCGTCACTGTGGCAGACACAACCGGAAGACTTCCTGTGGTATGGTTTAATGCCCCTTACTTAAAAAATATCCTGAAAAAAGGCAGCTGTTTTATTTTCCGTGGCAAAATCTCCAGAAAAAAAGGACACCTGGAGATGGAGCATCCGGAGATTTTTACTCCGGCTGCTTATGAAGAAATCCTTCACAGCATGCAGCCCATATACGGACTTACTGCAGGGCTTACAAACAAACTGATAATCAAGCTGATGCATCAGATTCTGGATGAGCAGAGCTTGCAGACAGAATTTCTCCCAGATGAGATTAAGGAATTTTATCACCTGGCAGATGATAATTATGCCATTTCCACTGTCCATTTTCCAGGCAATATGCAGGAACTTCTGGTGGCGCGAAAACGCCTTGTGTTTGACGAATTTCTTTTGTTTATTCTGGCAGTACAGATCCTGAAGGGAAAAACAGAAGAAGCTCCCAATGCTTTTCCCATGAAGCCGGTATGGACCACAGAACAGGTTATGGAAGGTCTTCCTTATGATCTGACAAAGGCACAGCTAAACGCCTGGCATGAGATCGAAAGAGACCTTTGCGGACATACCCTTATGTCCCGGCTGGTTCAGGGTGACGTTGGAAGCGGGAAAACGATTCTGGCTTTTCTGGCAATGATCCTTACTGTGGAAAATGGCTATCAGGCAGCATTGATGGTGCCCACAGAGGTACTTGCAAATCAGCATTTTGAAGCATTTACAAAACTGATGGAGGAACAGGAGATTTTATCCTGTCATCCGGTTCTTCTTACTGGCTCAACCACCCAGAAAGAGAAGAGAAAAATCTATGGAGAAATTGCATCCGGGGAGGCAAATGTGATCATTGGAACTCACGCCCTGATTCAGGAAAAAGTGGTGTACGAGAATCTTGGCCTTGTAATCACCGACGAGCAGCATCGCTTTGGCGTGAAGCAAAGGGAGGCGCTGACCACCAGGGGGAATGCACCGCATGTTCTGGTTATGAGTGCCACTCCCATCCCCAGAACTCTTGCGATCATTGTATATGGGGATCTGGATATTTCCATTATAGATGAGCTTCCTGCTATGCGTCTCCCGGTTAAGAACTGTGTAGTTGGCACGTCTTATCGCCCGAAAGCCTACTCCTTTATAGAAAGGCAGGTACGGGAAGGGCGCCAGGCATATGTGATTTGCCCTATGGTAGAAGAAAGCGAGGGGGCAGACGGGGAAAACGTGACGGACTATACAGCACGGCTGAGAGAGATTTTTCCATCAGACATCGCCATTGGAATGCTCCATGGAAAAATGAAGCCCAAGGAAAAGAACGGGATCATGGAACAGTTTGCAAGGGGAGAAATCCAGGTGCTGGTGTCTACTACAGTAGTGGAAGTAGGTGTAAATGTGCCAAATGCTACGGTGATGATGGTAGAAAATGCAGAGCGGTTCGGACTTGCACAGCTTCATCAGCTGAGAGGGCGTGTTGGACGTGGAGCGTATCAGTCTTACTGTATTTTTATGCAGGGAAATGAAGAGGAAGAAACCTCCAGAAGACTGGAGATTTTGAATAAATCGAATGATGGATTTTTTATAGCAGGGGAGGATCTGAAGCTTCGGGGACCGGGAGATCTGTTTGGAATCCGTCAGAGCGGACAGCTGGAGTTCCGGATCGGAGATATTTATCAGGATTCAGATGTACTGAAAGCTGCCAGTGACGCCGCAGGAGGAATTCTGGAGCTTGACAGGGAGCTGGAGCTGCCCCAGCACGAAAAATTGAAGGAAAGATTGAATGCTTATATGAAATATGACCTTGAGAACCTTGGTCTGTAAGGTTATACAGGGAAATAGATGACGAAAAAAACAAGAAAATCCATCCATTTTTTGGCAATAACTGTGCAAAAAAACAAAAATTATCAGGATTTTAAGATTTGTACCCGAAGATTTCCTGAAATTAACAGGTTTTGTTTGTGTACTTTTACCTATGAATTTAGAGAAATGGTTTGTCAAGGGGGATTTTATCAGAACTTGCAAAAAAAAATGATTCGTAGTATTCTATCATAGAAGCGAAAACGAAGATTATATTCACCGTCAAGGAGGCTATTATAATGGCTACGAAGAGAACTACAAAAAAGGCAGAAACAATGGCGGCCAAGAAGGCTGCTAAGACTGTGGCAGAGGTTAAAGCTACAGCTGCAGAAGAGGTAAAGGCTGAGCCAAGTAAGGCAGAGGCTGTTAAGACAGCTGTTGTTGAGACTGTTAAGGCTGCTACTGAGAGTGTTAAAGAGACTGCGAAAGAGGCTGTTAAGGAGACTACAAAGGCTAAGAAGCCTGTTGTAAGAAGAACTGCTAAGAAGACTGCTGTTGCAGCTGAGGAGATTTTTATTCAGTATGCAGGCAAGGAATTTACTACTAAGGATGTAGTAGCAAATGTGAAAAAGGCCTGGAAAGAGATGACCGGAAAGAAAGAAGAAGATATCCAGGATATTAAAGTTTACGTTAAGACTGAAGAGAATAAGGCATATTATGTAGTAAACGGTGAAGCAGAGGGACATTACGTAGAACTGTAATTTTCCCTATATGAATGGCTTCAGGGAGTGTGTGAGTGCGTTCCCTGAAGCCTTTTTGATTTCGAGGGACGTGAGAGGAAGTTGGTGCCGTCTGGGGGCGGTGCCGAAATGGGGTGTCTGGCTCCGCCGCCTAGTGATCTATAAAATTGCAAACTCGCCCTTGCAGGGCTCAGACAGTACAATTTTATAGATCGCTATGCTCGCCAGACGCCCCATTTCGGCAATGCCCCCAGACGGCACCAACTTCCTCTCACTGGTTACTGGGAAGGGACGGCGGCTGCAGGCAGCGCCTGGGGATAGGAAAAATTGTATAGGGTGGAGAAAAGTTGTGCAGGACAGTGCTTAGTATGGGAAAATAAATTGCTGGACAAAAGGGGGTAAATAGGATAAAATATTTAGATATAGACAGGAGTAGCCCCTTGATTTGACAAGGGGTCTTTTTATGAAAGGAATAAAGTATGTTTAATGAAATTGATTTCAGTAAGATAGATACGGGTATTACACCGCCTCAGGATGATACAAAACGTCAGTATTATTATATGGCGAAGCTGGCGGAGATGGTGGCTTTGAGGGAGCGGGAGCTGGGACGGAGGATTACTTATTGTCTGCAGACATTTGGATGTCAGATGAATGAGAAGCAGTCTGAGGTTGTCGCAGGGATTATGGATGAGATTGGATTTAAGAGACAGGAAACAGAGGATGCGGATGTTGTGATTTATAATACCTGTACGGTTCGTGAGAATGCCAATCTTAAGGTGTATGGCCGTCTTGGTAAGCTGCATAGTCTGAAGAAGTCTAATCCGGATATGAAGATTGCTTTGTTTGGATGTATGATGCAGGAGAAGCAGGTTGTGGATAAGATCCAGAAGGATTATCCATTTGTCAATCTGGTGTTTGGAACCCATAATATTTTTAAGTTTGCAGAGCTGTTTTATGAGATGGAGAATCGTGACAGCCAGCTGATCGATATCTGGGAGGGTACGGATAAGATCGTGGAGGAGCTGCCTACAGAGCGTAATTATTCTTTTAAGTCTGGCGTGAATATTATGTTTGGATGTAACAATTTCTGCAGCTATTGCATTGTACCTTATGTAAGAGGGCGTGAGAGAAGCCGTGAGCCGGAGGCGATTGTGAAAGAGATAGAGGCTCTGGTGGCGGATGGCGTTACAGAGGTTATGCTTCTGGGACAGAATGTAAACTCTTATGGAAAGACTTTGAAGGATCCGGTGACTTTTGCACAGCTTCTTGAGAAGGTGGAGCAGATCGAGGGGCTGAAGAGAATCCGGTTTATGACTTCTCATCCGAAGGATCTTTCTGATGAGCTGATCGAATATATGAGTAAGAGCAGGAAGGTGTGCCATCATCTGCATCTGCCTATGCAGTCTGGCAGCAGCCGTATCCTGAAGATCATGAACCGGCATTATGATAAGGAGAAGTATCTGGGACTGGTGGAGAAAATCCGTACGGCGGTGCCGGATATTTCCCTGACTACAGATATTATTGTAGGTTTCCCAGGTGAGACTGAGGAGGACTTTCAGGAGACTCTGGATGTAGTGGAGAAATCTGATTTTGATACTGCATTTACCTTTATCTATTCCAAGAGAAGCGGCACTCCTGCGGCGAAGATGGAGGATCAGGTTCCGGAGGATGTGGTGAAGGATCGTTTTGACCGTCTTCTGAAGCTGGTTCAGGAGAAAGGAAGAGAAGTCTCTTCCAGATTCCAGGGCGAGGTTCAGGAAGTTCTTGTTGAGACGGAGAGCAAGGAGAAGGGTATTTTCACAGGAAGAACCCAGTATAACCTGCTGGTTCATTTTCCGGGAACACCGGATCTTCTTGGCAAGTATGTGAATGTGCGTCTGGATACCTGTAAAGGCTTTTATTATATGGGAACAAGAGTGGAGGATTAAAGCACCTGCCGAATCGTTACAAAAGATTTATATGTCAGATCGTTTGATGCTGTAATCCTGACTGTGAATGACAAGCAATATTTGGCAAAAAGGCTACTGTCACTCCGTGACCAGTAACACGCTTCGCGATGCACAGAAATCATGCATTTGCATGATTTCGCGCTGAGATTCCCGGGTTTCCTGTGAACTTTGTTCGCAAAAAACACCTAGCAGAACGTTACCATTGAACCATAAAGTAAAAAGCGCAAATAATATAAATAATTACAAAAAAGGTTGCATTTTTGTGATAAATAGTGCAATATTATTATATTGAACACTTGTGGGAAAGGCGGCACCTGTAATGGTTAAAGGGCTGTGCAGGAAATTTAATGCATTGTTGAGGAAAGAAGCAGTTCATGAGAATGAGCCTCAGCGTATATTGTTCCTTCTCAGAATTATATTGTTGATTCTGGGACTTTATTTTCTGATCATTCCGTTAGTATTCTGCATTGTGGGACCGAAAACGGAGGTCTGGACAGGATATATTTTCGCAGCAATGGCGGTTGCTGCTTTTTATGCAACATACCGGTTGAAGGTACACACCAGTGTGCTTGTCTGCAGTGGTCTGCAGCTGGCATGGGTGATTGTGTTTGTTATTCTCTATGGATGGGACTGCGGTATTCAGCATCTGATGTTTGAGATGATGGTACTGGTATATTTTGCAGTCTACAATTCTCTTGTGTATAAGGTCAGCTATACAGTAGTTCTGTTCGCAGTACGATTTAGCCTGTTTTTGTACTGCAGGGTAAATATTTCTGTTTTTGCCCTGACAGAAGCGGCTACAGTTGTATTACAGATCATAAATACCATTGTGACGTTTGTGCTTATGGCCGTAGCGTGCAGTATGTTCAGCTCCAATGTGGAATCCGCGGAGAAGAAACTGGTGCTGTATAATGAGCAGCTGAAGAAACAGGCAGGAACAGATCCGCTGACAGGTTTGTGGAACCGCCGTCAGATGATGCAGTACATTACGGAGAAGCACAGGAAAGAGCCTGCTATGGCGTTTACCATTGGTATGGGTGACATTGATTTTTTTAAGAGGATCAATGACCGTTGGGGACATGACTGCGGAGATGCTGTACTGGTATGGATCACACAGCATATGAGCCGGGAATGGGGAGAGCATGCCAAATTGTGCCGCTGGGGAGGCGAAGAATTCATCTTCTTTTTCCCGGATATGAACGGAGACGAAGTATGCCTTATGCTCAACACTTTTCGCATGAAGCTGGGCAACGATCTGTTTGACTGGAGGGGAGAATGGATTCCGGTTACTATGACGTTTGGCGTGGAGGAGAATGATTTCAAGTCCAATATAGACACCTTGCTGAAAAATGTAGATGCGAAACTTTATATGGGCAAGGAACAGGGAAGAGACCGGGTGATCTATTAAACTCATCGGGTCTTTTGTCGAATTAACAACAGTAGTAAGCAGGAGAATAAAACTTGTATGTATACAGTTGAGGAAATAAAAAATAAAGTAAAAACAGGAACCTGGACAAAAGAGGATGTGGCACGTTGTGTGGAGGAGCTGAAGCAGATATCGGATTTTACTGTTTATACAGAAGAAATCTATTATGTAAGTTATGGCGTTTTTGCCTATAATTTTCGGGAATATGCCTATCCTCTGATTGAAATCTGCCGGGAGGCCGGAGTTCACATGGAGCGTTCCAGGGAGAAATCCAGACTTTATCTTGCCCTGGTAAGACTTTATTTCTGCCTTGGTTTTCCCCCGAAGATTGTGGAATATGGCCTGAAATATGCCAATTCCGGATTTACCTTAAGATCCCCTCTGAAATCTGTTTATAACACTATCGTAGCCGCTTTTTCAGACTGTGGGCTGTTTTTTGAGGCGGATTTTTATCTGGAGAAAATGATGGATATTTCCAGACTGGATCCCTGTGAAAGCAGTGTGGATTTCTGGAATTCGGATACTTTAAATGAGCTGGTCTATTATGACAGCAAGGTTTATGTGAAGCTGGGAATGGGAGATGTTGCAGGTGCAGAGCAGGCGTCAGTGGACATGCAGGCGATTCTTACAGAACGGGAGATTCCTGAAGATGGCAGAGCCTTTTTCCTGCTTCAGAAGGAATTTACGGACTTGTATCTTCGCCTTTACCAGCAAAAAGACAAGGCGGTCATTGCGGAAGAATTTAACAGCTATATGAAGAAAATGGAAGCCGGGGAGGGTGCCAGGGACACCTTAAGCTTCTGTGTCTGCTATTTTGGAGAGTTCCTTCAGGTAATGGCGGAGGAAGAACGCTGGGACGATATTATACGCATTGGAAACTACATTAAAAATGCCAGAAATTTCAGCGGAAGCTTCTGCCCGGTTTACAAGCTTATGCGCACTGCTGCATGCAGAAGTGACCGGGAAGAGCTTCGGAGACAGATACCGGAATTCGAGAGAATGTATCTGGAGGCTCTGGAGCAGGAGAAGGAGAATTATGACCAGATGGTACGTCTCCTTACCAGGGAGGAGCTTCGGATTGAACGCCTGAAAACGTCCATGGAGAGGGATGCCCTTACCGGCTGTCTGAACCGTGCGGCTTTTGACCACAACAGCAAGCGCTTTATGAAGAATCATAAGAAGGGCAGCCTTGTATTTATTGACCTGGATTATCTGAAGCTGATCAATGACTGCTATGGCCATGAAAACGGAGACCGTTACCTGGTGTGTTTTGCAGAGAATATGAAGTGTGCTATGGATAGGCAGGATCTTCTGTACCGGTATGCAGGAGATGAGTTCCTTATTTTGTCTGCACTGGAGCCGGAGCAGATCCAGGAACGGTTAAACGAAATTCTGGAAAAGAGCCCGATCCATTTTGATATTAACGGAGAAAGCCGCAACATCAGCTTTTCCTATGGCATTGTGGCATTTGAGGAAAAAAAGGGAAAAATCGCAGATTTGGTGAAGGAAGCGGATCAAAGAATGTATCAGTGCAAGAGCCGGAATCATGAGCGTATTTCCAAAAGAGGTGCGGCGGAATGATCACGCGGGAAAATATTATTCATTTTTACACCAAATACAAAGAAAATCTGAAGACGGAAGATCAGATTCAGGAGAATCTGCTGAAGGCAGAAGACCAGGAGGCGTGGATCGAAAATCTGAAGAACAAATCCAGAATGATGCGCAGGCTTTACATTGAGAATGAGGCACTTCTGAATCTGTATATCCGCCCCTTCCTTGACGGGGAGGCGAGCCTGAACGAGGAACTGGCGAGAGAATTTCTGCATCAGATCCGCATGGCCGATGATGAGGGCTATGAGGATAACCTTGCCATGCTGGAAATCCTGGAGCTTCTGGATGGATATTTTCAGAAAAGTGATGATTTGGACTCTTATATCTGGACCCTGGACCTTCTGGGAAATTTTTATAACCGTCCCTTCAGTGATGAAGATGGAAAGAAAGGAGCCATGTATTTTGACAGACTGCGGGCACTTTCTTCCAGATATTTTGAGATTGAGGATTTTGACGTAAGGAAGCGAATCCTTTTTTCCTATTATAATTTTCCGGTAGTGTTGATGAACTTTAACCTGGACACGTCCAAGGAGCTTTTGCAGTACATTGATGAGGCACTGGAATTTTATAATGATGAGAAAGTCCGGGAATTAGACGGAGAGAGGTTTGATTTTGATGAACTGATCGAAGAACTAAATTATGATCTTCTTGGAAATTCAGTCCTGAGATTTACAGTGAGGGAGATTGATCCGGAGCTTCTTTCCAGAGCATCCCGGGTTCTGGAAGAATATTATCAGCGTGAGCTTGAGAAGAATCCGGAGCCCTACGAAATGCTGGATGAAATATACTGTAATTATAAGTCCTGTCTGTTCTATCAGGGGAAGATAACCTGCACAGAGCTTCTGGAGGATTATCGGAAATTCTGTGAACACAGTATGGAGCATGACGATCTTGACAGCCAGGAGGGAGTGCCTTTTTCTGACAGCCGCTATTTTCAGGTTGCGATCAACCATCTGCCGACGATTTTGGAATTGTTGGAGAAATATGCGGATGAATATCACGGAGCACCAGATCTCCGTGATTTTTGTGTATCCAATTATGTGCATGCTATTCGCAGGCTGTCCAGGACAGAAAACGATACCTTTGTAAATGATGTAGTATGGCGTTCTCTCAGGGATGTGTTGAAATATATTACCGGAGATGAAATAAACACCCTGGTTCTTATGCAGATCATGGTAAGCCGGGATGAGGGCACTGCCATGCACAGTGCAATGGTGGAGCAGATTGCCAGGCGAATTCTGAATGTAGTGATGAAAAAGCGGCCGGAGCTTCTGATTGGAACCTTTGGTTATGAGAATGTGGTGGAAGTGCTGGAAAATCAGGAGACGATTCTGGACTATGTTTCCCAGTCTGCACAGCTTCTGGATATTGGAATGATCAGACTTGCATCTATTGTGAACAAGCAGTCACGGCAGCTGACACAAAGGGAAAAGAATGGTATTTTCAGCCATCCCTGTGAAGGGGCTAAATTCGTCGAGGAGATTCCGGCTCTTCGCAAATATCGGGATGCTGTTCTGGGACATCACAAATCCTGGGATGGAAAAATAGGATATCCGGCAGATTTTGACAATACCAGGTCAAATGAGCGTATTCTTATTGAAATACTGCATATCAGCGATTGTCTGGATGCAGCCACTGACTTTGTGGGACGAAGCTATAAGAATGCCAAGAAGCTGGAACAGGTAGCGGAGGAGTTTTCCTGGGGAAAGGGTTCTGTTTATTGTCCGGAACTGGTGGAGCTTCTGGAAGAGGACAAAGAACTGCAGGCAGATCTCAGATATCTGCTGGGAGCGGGACGCATCCGTACCTGTTATTCGGTATATGGCAAGGCAGTAGATCAAACTGAAATAGAAGAAAGCAGGTTGTTCACAGATATTGAAAACTGGGAAGCCAGCAGCCGGAAGCAAAGTGATGAAGAGGGAGATACGATTCTCGATTTCCTTCACAAAAGCGGAAACGAGAGCCGTCAGCTTCTTGGAGCACTGGCAAGGAATTCTCTGATCATTTTGTATGTGGATATGATGTCTGGCGAATACAAGGTATACTACCGCGGAAACCAGAGACTTCTGGATAAAAAGATTCCGGACGGTTATTACGGAGACTTCCTGAAAGAATATCTGGCGCCAAACTGCGAACCGGGTGATTGGGAAAAAGTACGGCTGAAAATCAGACTGTCAGAGCTTTCCCATATATTTCTGGAGCAGGAGGGCAGCTATGAGTGTGAAGCCCGGATCAGGGCAAAAGATGCTTACCGCTGGGTGCGGTTCCAGTTTATCTGCTTGGACGAGGAAAATGTTATGCCTGGCATGATGACTGTGATCGCGACAGATGTTCAGGAAAGCCACAGCAGAAATGAACAGCTGATGAACAGTCTGAAGGAGGCATATCAGTCTGCAGAAGAGGCAAACAAGGCAAAAAGCATTTTTCTCAGCAGTATGTCCCATGACATCCGCACTCCTATGAATGGAATCCTTGGCATGACCCAGATCGCCATGAATCATCTGAACGATCCTGCGCGTATTCTGGATTGTCTTCAGAAGATCGATAATTCTTCCAGACACCTTCTGGAGCTGATCAATGAGGTTCTGGATATGTCGAAAATTGAGAGTGGGGATACGATGCTTCATGAGGAACCACTGTACTTGAGCAAAACCATGAAAATTGTGGATGGAGTATGCCGTCAGGCAGCTGTTGATAAACAACAGATTTTCGATATGGATATAGAAGAAATCCGGGACGATCATGTGCTGGCAGATCCGGTAAGACTCAGGCAGGTTTTGATCAATCTGATTTCCAATGGAGTGAAGTACACGCCTGAGCATGGATGTGTGCAGGTAAAGGTAGCCCAGGGCAATAGCTTTGCAGAGGGCAAAGCAAGCTATTCTTTTGAGGTGAAGGACAATGGAATCGGCATGTCGGAAGAATTTCAGAAGAAGCTGTTTGAGCCTTTTTCCCGAGAGGACAATAGTATGACAAATGCTACCCAGGGAACAGGACTGGGACTTTCTATTGCCAAGTCTATCATTGCACAGATGGGTGGAAGTATTGAGGTAAAGAGCATTCAGGGGAAAGGTACGACGTTTCTTGTGCGGCTGGATCTGAAGCTTGTGGAAGAAGAAAAGGAGGCTGATCAGGCCTTACTGGCAGCAGAGGCTGGTGAAGAGAAGGAAAAGGATCCGGACTTTTTGAAGGGACGCAGGATCATGCTGGTGGAGGACAATGAGCTGAACCGGGAGATTGCGTACGAGCTTTTGTCCGAATCTGGTCTGATCGTGGATGTGGCAGAGAATGGACAGGATGCGATCAAGCTTCTTGGAACCCGGCCGGAGAATTATTATGAACTGATCTTCATGGATATTCAGATGCCGGTGATGAATGGTTATGAGGCCACGGCAAATATCCGTGCAGGAAAGAGCGATTACTGGAAAAATATTCCGGTGATCGCCATGACCGCAAATGTGTTCCAGGAGGATGAGAGCCGGGCTGCAGAGTGTGGAATGAGTGATTATGTGACTAAGCCTATTGACATGAATGTGATTTATTCTGTCCTTGAAAAATGGCTTCGGGGACAGAAAGGATGATGTGAGCCAGTACCTGCCAGAGCTTTTTATATACTCTGGCAGCAGACCGGAAGAGGCTTCCGGTGGTGCTGGCATATGGATGAGGGAGCGATAGAGTTGAGTAAGAATAAGTACGAAATTGATATGTGTAACGGAACCATTATGGACAAGCTGGTTTCTTTTGCCATTCCGCTGATGGTTTCCGGAATTCTGCAGCTGATGTTCAATGCTGTGGATATTATTGTGGTGGGACGGTTTTCCGGCAGTCAGGCCCTGGCAGCAGTTGGATCTACTACCGCTTTGATCAATGTGTTTACCAATCTTTTTATTGGTGTTTCACTGGGAGCTAATGTACTGGCTGCCAGGTTCTATGCGGCAGGTAAGGCGAAGGAGATGTCGGAAACGGTACATACGTCTGTTACACTGGCTTTGGTCAGTGGTGTGGCGATGGCTGCTGTAGGACTTGTTTTTTCAAGATGGGCACTGGAGGTTATGGGAACGCCTGCGGATGTGATTGACCAGTCCACTTTGTATATGAGGATTTATTTCCTGGGAATGCCGTTTTTTATGCTTTATAACTATGGCGCAGCTATTCTGCGTGCAGTAGGGGATACCAGGCGTCCGCTGATGTTCCTGGTCGTGGCTGGTGTGACCAACGCGGTGCTGAATATGATCCTTGTGATCGTGTTTCATCTGGGTGTTGCAGGTGTTGCCATTGCGACCATTATTTCCCAGCTGATTTCTTGTATTCTGGTTCTTAGATGTCTGTATATGACGGACAGCAGTTATCAACTTCGGTTTTCCAGATTGTGCATGAAGAAATTTTATCTGGTACAGATTTTCCAGGTGGGAATACCGGCAGGAGTCCAGAGTACGGTTATTAACATTTCCAATGCGCTTTTGCAGTCTTCTGTAAATTCCTTTGGTTCCATTGCTATGGCTGGTTATACGGCGGCGAATAATATTCTGGGATTTTTGTATGCATCTGTAAATGCGGTCACTCAGGCCTGTATGAGCTTTACCAGCCAGAATTATGGCGTTGGGAAATATAAACGTATGGACAGAGTGCTGCTGGACTGCGGAATCCTGTCCTTTGTGATCGCCCTTGTGCTGGGATGCGGCTCTTACATGTGTGGCGGTGAGATCCTGAAGGTTTACACAGAGGACCCGGAGGTTATCCGATGCGGTGTGGAGATTCTTTCCATCACCACAGTGCCTTATTTCTTATGTGGAATCATGGATCTTTTTCCTGGCGCTCTCCGGGGAATGGGACATTCCGGTGTGCCTATGATCCTTTCTATTATCGGTACGGTTGGTACCCGAATTGTGTGGATCTTCTGGATATTCCCACAGCACAGAAGCCTGTACACCTTGTTTATTTCCTATCCGGCATCCTGGTTCATTACCATTGTGCTGCAAGTGATCTGCTTTGTGTTTGTGAGAAGGACGGTGCATGGACAGCTGAAGGGTACCGGGAAAGCTGCGTGATGGAAAGAAAGAAGAGAAATGTTATAATTTGTTTCTGAAACGGGTAAGAGCCAGGGAAAGCGAAACGCTTCCCTGGCTCGTTTTTAGCTTCCGTTCCCTCTGAGCTTCACGAAAGATAATAATGGAAAATGACATAATTGGGTAAGTGTGAATGATTTAATAATTCGGCTGGGCTAACTTCCTCCCATTAAAGTTAGTGCAGGCGATTATTTGTGTGGGCATTTGGCGTAAGTTGTTGTGCTTACGTAGTCCATGATGACAAGGTGGTTACATTTTTTACATATTTTTGCAGTATAGCGTTTTACTTCACAACCACCATTACTTTTTGAATTATGAACATCAGCATATCCAGATTTAAAATCGTGAGTACAAATAATTGCACGTGGCTCTAAATCGGAGTCATTGACTAAGATATTCACATGTTCATCTGTTTCAAAGTAGATATTAGAATTTGCAAAGGGGTTGTTTGAAGCACTGTCAACAAATGATACTGTTTCATTAAGTTGCACAGAATCTGCAGCTTCCGTCGTCTGCATCGGCGCATACCCAAACACCGTAGTCCCGCTCAAAAATACAGATGCCAATATTGCCGCAGCAGTACCAATTTTACTGGCTTTTCTATTCTTCATCATAATAAATTCCACTCTCCTTTTCATTGTATGTTTGGCCCCCAATAAGTTGTTTTTCCAGACTACAGGAACCTGTCTGTTCCTTGCGGAAAGATTCACGAGAGCGACTGCGTAGGCTTTTTTCTCTTCCGTGGTGAAACCTTCGGTGGCGGCTTGATCTGCAATGTTTTCGGAAAAGCTGGTGTAAAGCAGAAGCGTAAGCAATGTTAACGGATTATAAAAATGAAGGCAAATGGCTAACAGGCAGAGCAGCTTTACAGCTGAGTCATGGCAGCACAGGTGTGAATATTCGTGCCGCAAAATCATTTCTGACAATCGGGAATTCTCAAGGCTCTCCGGCGCGACAATGAAAGGCTTCAGGAAACCTATAGTATAGGGAGAACCAATAAGGGGAGAAATACGGTATTCTACATCCCCGATTCCAGGTAAGAAACAAGTTCTTTTCTCAGTAATCTTTTTCAGCTTTCGCGTGAGCCGGTGATACTTTATGATTTCGTAAACACTGAAGCCTGAGATTAAAAATAGCCAGCATAATCCAATCATAAGAATCCAGTCGGACATCCATAATGAAATTCCGTGATAAGAAATTGCTCCTTTGTCGTCAAAATTGATGTAATAAGAGATGTTTGCAAGAGCATCTGTTCTTATCAAAACATCTGTTGGCATTAGATATTTAACTACCTGAAACGGTATCAAATACCCTGCCAGACTCAGAAACACCAGGTTCCGGCCAAGCCGGTATGAAAATTTTTTCCTTTGGAGAAACAATAGCAGGAGACAGATGATCAGTAGCACTGTTCCTGCTATGCTCATACAGATTAAAAGCATGCAAGTCCCTCACTTAAAATTTGTCAATAAAATCCAGCAAGTCCTTCTGATCCTCTTCGCTGAGATTGGAATCTTCTGCAAAGGCACAGAACAGACAGGTAAGTGAATTTTTAAAGCTCTGGAAATCAGAATCTCCAGAATCCCTGCAGCTGGTCTGGCGATTTTTTATCAGCTCCTTCATCGCATTCCGGAACAACAGGTTCTTCTTATCAAGCTTCTGTCTAAGCTGCAAACAGTGTACGAAGAGACCTAAGGTTACCAGAGGAAAGCTAAAGGATAACAGAATTGCTTTCGCCAGGTAAAAGGCAGCAGCCGGCTGATCCAAATTCGGAATTCCGTTCATCATGCAGATCAGCAGCGAGCATCCGGTGACGATCACAAAAAGAACGCCGGATAAGGTTAAAATTATTTTTTTCATTGAGTACCTCCTCATTCTACGTAGAAGCGGGAATTCAGAAATAATTTTGTTTTCTGCTCCCTTCACTATATATACGAAAACCAGAGAAAGAAATAACACGAAATCTGAAAAAATATTTGGAAATTTTTCAGATAAGATAAATTTATGGTATACTTACAGAGAAATTGAGAAAAATTACAGGTCTGATACCATATCAGATATGGAAAAGACACTTCCCGACAGTGTGTAAAAATCAACACTTTGTTAAGAAACGGTCAAATAATCATAGAAGGAGAACAATCATGCCAAAATTTCTGATCATCGACGGCTCCTCCATGCTGTCCACATCCTATTACGGAAACCTTCCCAAATCTATCCTTTTCGCAAAGACAGACGAGGAAAAAGAGAGACACTATCCGGAAATCCTGCACACTTCTGATGGAAAATATACAAATGCCATGTTCACCATGCTTCGCACCCTTCTGGCTGTCTATAAGAAAGTAAAGCCGGAATACGTGGCATTTACCTTTGATATGACAAGAGATACTTTCCGCCGCACCCAGCTTGGCGCCGATTTTTACAAAGCCAATCGTAAGGAGACTGCCCAGCCCTTAAAAGAACAGTTTGTCCAGATGGAAGAGTTCCTGAAAGCAATCGGCTGTCCGGTATTTATGAGCCAGGACTATGAGGCAGACGATTATGCAGCATCCCTTGTGGAAAAATTCCAGGGCCCGGATCTGCAGACTTATGTGCTTACCAAGGATCACGATTATTTTCAGCTGGTAAGCGAATACACCCGCATGTGGCGCGTTGTTACGAAGGATAAGCTGGAGAATTTAAAGGATGCATACGGCCTGTTTGGAAAAGAGGCTTACGAGGAACTCCCTTCTAATGTATTTGAATATACACCGGAAATTGTCTGTTCTGAGGAAGGGGTATATCCGGAACAGATTCCTGTGCTTCTGGCAATCACCGGAGATCCAGGGGATGGAATTCCAGGCTGTAAAGGAGTTTCCTCAGCAGCAGCGCCGCTTGTAGCAGAATATAAAACCCTGGATGCGATCTATGAAGCAATTGAGGACTGCCAAGGCGTGGCAAAGAAAGAAAAGGAACTGAATACTTTCTGGAAAGAAAACCTTGGAATAGGAAGAAGCCCTCTGAAAGCGCTGAAAACAAATAAAGAGATGGTATACTTAAGCGAACAGCTGGCAACTATGAAACGTGACATTGAGATAAAAGAAAGCCTGGAAGATATGCGGCTTCATATTAATGCAGAAGAACTGATTCGACAGCTAAAACACTATGAAATGAACAGTATTTTGACAGAATATGAAAAAACACTAAAATAGCCGAAATATAAAGAAAACACCCAATTGTCAGAAAAAAGAGAAAATATCAGAAAAATACAATTAGTAGATGTGATATGTGCTTATTAAAACAAAAAATGCATAAAGTTTTCACAAAACACTTGCCTAAAATGGAGTAATACGCTATAATTTCCCCATACTACTTATTGATCAATTTCAATAAATTTAATTCATGGAGGGAAATGTATGAAGAAAGATTTGAAAACACTCAATAAGTCTGTTGCCATTGCAATCGCAGCGGCAATGACCGCAACTTCCGCACCGACACCACTTCTGGCGTCAGATTTTACAGATGGAGGAGATTTCGTATCTGAGTCTCCGGCAGCGGAAGCGGACACCACAGAGGAAGCTGCTGTAGAGGCAGATGGCTTTGGAGATGAAGCCGCAGTGGCAGCTGTTACAGAGGATGGCTTCGGAGACAGCGAGGCAGTTGCAGATGCGGAAGAGAGCGGAAGCACCGATGAGGTTGCTGCTTTTGATGCAGAGGCACCTGGCAAGATCGGACATGTTGCATTTGATGAGGAGGATAAGAATGTTCTTACCTGGTATGCTGACCAGAAGGCAGATGAATACCAGATCCGTGTAACAGACGGAGAGTACACTTACCGCTACAATTATGATGCAAGCGAGCCAGAGACCGGTTATCCGTCCACAGTCAACTTAAGCTATAGTCTTACAAGTCTTACCATGCAGCCGTTCAAGGTTGACGCAGAAGGAAAACTTGTATACAAACCAGATGGTAAAGACGGATATATTGCAGGCCTTGAGAATGGCAAGACATACAAAGTTTCCGTTCGCGCCGTAAACCGTAACAGTGCAGATGGAACTGTTGCATATGGTGAATGGTCTGATGCAGTAGATTATACCTACGCAAAGAAGGTCGCTGAGCCGAAGAGCGTGACAATTTATGCAGCTGAAAGAAAGAATCAGATTCAGGTATCCGGCGAGGGTCAGAACCTTGAGGTTTCCATTAAGGATGAATCTGGAAATGAATATTATTCTTATGCATATGGAGCAAAGGAACCCTCCTATGTAACTACTTCAGGTAACTGGATCAGTTTCAATGAGAATTACGGTTATCTGCTTAAAAAGAACGACACCACAGGTCTTTATGAAGTCGCTTCTGATGCAGACGGAAAATATATCGGTGCTTTCCAGAAAGGCAAGAAATATACCGTTAAAGTCCGTGCATATACAGGCTCCGGCGATGAGAAGAAGGTAGGCGACTGGTCCAATGAGCTGGTTGTAGAAGCAGACGACAGCGGCAGTCTTGTACCAGAGAAGACCGGTAATTTCAAATACAACGATGAATATGAATATGTAAGCTGGAATCCTATCCAGAATACATATGTGTCCCAGTACGAAGTTGAGGTAGATGGAAAAGTTGCCTTTACAACAGATTCCAATTATTCCTACCCAAACTTCTATTTAGGAAGAACCTACGGAGATTTCAAATTTGAAAGAGGTAAAACCTATACCATCCGTGTCCGCGGAATTAATTACAGATATGAGAATGGTGAAAACAAGAAGCAGGAAGGTGAATGGTCTGACGCTTATACAGTAACTTATAAAGCAGCAGATACAAGCCTGAAGAAAATCTCCGGTGTAACAGCTTCTTCTTATGTTCTCAGCTGGAATCCGGATAAGAATGCAGACAGCTATGAGATTAAGATCACAGACGAAGCTGGTCGCGAGTACTTTGAGTCACTGGCATCTGATCGGAAGAGTGGCAGATATACCAGAGTAAGCGGCACCAGATATTCCTTTGATGAGTCTGACTATAACACTTATACAAGCGTAGACGGAGTTCTGGAACCTGTTATTTACCCGGCTACTGGTCAGCCTGTTTATGCATTTGAAGACGGAAAGACCTATAATCTTTCTGTTCGTGCCGTTAAGATCGGAGAGGATGGCAAGGAAGTATACGGAGACTGGTCCAATGCATTTGCATACAAAGTAACCGCTTCAGATGCAGGTACCAGTGAGAAGCCTGCAGCTGTTTCCGGTGTAAACGTAAACACAGAGGATAGTGAGCCAACCTTGCGCTGGAACGCACTTGACAATGTAAACAGCTATGAAATCCTTGTAAAAGATTCTGCCGGCCGTGAATACGTGAGCTCAGCTTCTCTGAAGGATGACGGAACTGTTGATAAGACCTATTACAGTGCCGGACGCGATAATTTCCCAAGCGTTTCCTTGTCACGGCTTAAATATCTGTATACATATACAACAGATTCTAAGGTTTCATTTGATCGTGTGAGAGATGAGAATGGCGATCCGATCAAGGCAATGGCTCCTGGAGAATCCTATACCTTCCAGGTACGTGCAGTACGCACTTATACCGTTGATACAGACGGAAAGAAAGTCACAAAGACCGTAGAAGGCGACTGGTCAGCACCGTCCGCAGCATTTACAGTAGATGCTCTTCAGCCGATCACAGATCTTCAGTATGTAAAAGCTGACGATGAGTACTATTATTTCACATACAGTGCAAAGGTTGATTTAGACAGCGTATGGTATCAGATCGCAACAGGCACAGAATTTACTACTGCAACTATGGTAAGTGACTGGAGCAGCTTCTATTATGATGGCTCAGTTGGTTCTGCGAAACTGAAGATCAGCAAAAACAACAGTAATCTGGAAGCAGGAAAAACCTATTATGTTCGTGCAGTGAGCAGTGCAGACAGACCGGAAGAGGAAGAGGTTGCAAAACTGAAACCTGCAGCAGTCTCCTTCACTACAGATGCAGAAAAGGCACCTAAGAATGTAACTGGTTTAGAGATGTATAAAGAATCTGCAAACAGCTTCGAATTCCGTTTTGATGCTGTTCTGGAAGATGGCGACTCTTATGAACTCCAGTACACAGATAAGGCACAGCCTTCCGAAGAGGACTGGGTAACAGCTTCTTCCAGTGGTTACTATGATGAAGATGATGATGAGTACTATGAGGATGATGATGCACTTACATTGAGTAAATCCTTATTAAAAGAAGGAGCAACCTATGTAAGAGTTGTCGCTTATGTAAAAGACAAGAGCGGAAATAAGAAATACGGTACTCCTTCCAATGTAGTAGCTGTCAATGTTTCCAAAGCTACTTCAGCGATCAGCAACCTGAAGCTGGTTGAGAAAACACCGGATGGCTATGTATTCTCCTATGACGGAACTGTAAGAAAAGAAGAAGATGTAGAATTCTGGTATTCTGAATCACCTGAATTTGTAAATGATTACAAGGTTACAGATTGTATTTCTGGTGAGAACAATAAGGCAACACTTTACTTTGAATCACTTACACCAGGCAAGACCTATTATGTGCGTGCCCGTGTAAAAAATGATAAGGCAGCTACACTTGCACAGAAATACAGTGCATACACAAATACAGCATCATTTAACGCTGGTATGCCGAGTATATCTGTAACAAATGTTATCACAGCTAAGACCGTTACCTTAAGAATGAGCGCTGAAAGCGGATCAGAAGGCTGGCTTACCGGCTATCAGATCCAGAGAAAGAATGGCAAGAAATATAAAACAATTGCCAAAACTACAGACAGCGTTTATAAGAACACCAAACTGAAAGCAGATACCACCTATACTTACAGAGTAAGACCATATTATTATGATTCCGAAACAGGTAAGACCACTTATGGAGCATGGGCTTATAATAAGGTTACTACCTGGGGCGGTGCGCTGAAACTGAAAGCAACACCTAAGAGCACAACTTCTGTAAAACTGTCATGGACCAAGATCAAAGGTGCTAAGGGATATGAGATTTACAGATGTGAAGGATCTTCTATTGGAGATACTGTAGCAGCTGGCATGGCCAACAATTTTGCTAAGTATAAATTGATCAAGACTACAAGTGCAAAGGCTTCCAGTTATACAGATAAGAAGCTTCAGAGCGGTATGGATTACTACTATCTTGTAAGAGCTTACAAGACTGTAGGAAACAGCAAGTATTACATTGATGAGGGTGTATATGCAAATCTTGGCTTCGAGATGACTACTGTTAACAATATTTCTTATGCAAACGGTAAAGTGAAGTTAAGCTGGCAGCCGGTATATGCAGGAAAGGGTTATCTGGTTGAGAAGAGAAATGAAGAGACTGGTGCATGGGAAACCTATAAGACACTGAAAGCTTCCACATCTTCCATTACATTCCCGGCAGCAGATACGGAAACAACCTATCGTGTACGTGCATACAGAGGTCAGGAATACAGCAATGAAATCAGAACAGCAGTTATCCCTGTTATAGCAACTCCTGGCAATGTAAAAGCGGTTGCAAACAAAGCAGATGGAAGCATTACGGTAACATGGAATCCGGTAGCAGGTGCTGATTACTATCGTGTATACAGAACCACCTCTTCCTGGAACAGATATAACAAAGACAGCAATTCTTACAGCTATAATTACGGTTCCAGTGCAGTCGTTCCGAATTATGTTGCTGATTCCACAACAGTCAGCGGATATAAATTTGTTAGTGAACTGAAGGAAACGACTATTACAGATCGTGAGATCAAGTACACCTATAATGGTGCAACAAGCACAGAGTACAAAGGACCGAAAGCAGGAGTAAAATATTACTATTATGTAGTTGCTTACAAGAATGGCAAGTCCTATGAGTACAAAGATTCTGCTGACGCAACATACACAAGCGGTGCAAGCAAATCTGCAAGTGCTATGATTTCCACAGCACAGATCGCGAAGCCAACCAGTCCAAAAGCGAAAGCAACAAAGGGCAAGATCACTGTCAGCTGGAAGAAAGTAACAGGAGCTACCGGATATCAGGTATACCGTTCCACTAAGAAGGGTTCCGGATATAAACTGGTAGGAACTATTACAAAAGGCTCCACAGTGAAATATGTTGACAAGAGCTCAAAGAAGGCTGGAACCAAGTATTATTACAAAGTACGCGCTGTTGGAAACAACGAAGCAGGTGTTCCAATCTATTCTTCTTACAGCACACCGAAATATGCGAAAGCAAAATAAATAAAGTGTAATAAAATCCCCCTCCTGTCAGACAGGAGGGGGATTTTCGATTACCCGGATGTAAAAACTTATGCAACTATTTGAATGCAGATATAAGAAAAGAAGACCCGTATCACAGGCCTTCTTTAATAAGCTTACCATCCTTTAAATGCAGAATCCGCTGATTGCTGCTTCCTCTGAATTGAAGAGAGAGGTTTTTCAATTCCTGTATAAACTCTCCGTCTACCAGAACGTCGATGCAGGAGAGCATCCGGTCTGTAAAAGGAGTGTAGACCTTACCTCCGGGAACCATATCTTTGTCAAAAAGATATCCACTGTAACACCAGATGGATTTATCCGGAAAGGTACGCCTGATCTCTTCCAGAAGCTCTGTAAGAACAGGCTGATTCTCTGGCTCAAATGGCTCGCCGCCGAGTAAGGAGAAGCCCTCTATATAAGACGGAGCAAGCAGCTCCAGGAGCTTATCCTGAGTCTCCCGGGTAAATGGCTTACCGTAGTTAAAATCCCACGTAGGTGCGTTAAAACAGCCCTTACAGTGGTGCCTGCAGCCGGATACGAACAGGCTTACACGCACGCCTGTGCCGTCTGCAATGTCGTAGGATTTGATGTTTCCGTAGTTCATAATTGATTCCTCTTTTCCTCCTGTGCCTGATAATCAAATGCACACATCTTGCAGAAAGCCTTTTTCAAACAAGATTCAGGACTTTCATAGTAAAATACCATTATGCAAAAAAAATCCGGACAGAAATCAAAATTATGAAATTCAGAAAACTGTCCGGAGTGTTATGTTCAGTGGTAACGTTATATAAGGTTCTGTAAACGTAGTTCACAGAAAACCCGGGAACCATTACTTATTACAGATGTAATACACGATCCTTGATCTCCTGGGTACGTCCCTGGTTCCAGAACTGGGTACCGATGTATCCACAGGTTCTTCTGGCAACGCTCATCTTATCCTGATTGCGGTTACCGCAGTTCGGGCATTCCCAGATCAGCTTGCCGTTCTCGTCTTCTTTGATCTGGATTTCTCCGTCATATCCGCAGACATCACAGAAATCACTCTTGGTATTCAGCTCTGCATACATGATATTATCATAGATAAATTTCATAACTGAGAGAACTGCCGGGATATTCTGCTTCATATTCGGAACTTCCACGTAGCTGATGGCTCCTCCTGGAGAAAGCTTCTGGAATTCAGACTCGAATTTCAGCTTGGAGAATGCGTCAATCTCCTCAGTAACGTGAACGTGATAGCTGTTTGTAATATAATTCTTATCCGTAACTCCTGGAATGATGCCAAAACGCTTCTGAAGACATTTGGAAAATTTGTATGTGGTGGATTCCATCGGAGTGCCATATACAGAGTAGCTGATGTTCTCAGCTGCCTTCCACTGGGCACATTTATCATTAAGGCGCTGCATAACCTTCAGCGCAAACGGACGAACCTCAGGGTCTGTATGAGGCTTGCCGTACATTCTCATGCACATCTCATGGAGACCTGCATATCCAAGTGAGATAGTAGAATAGCCGTCATAAAGAAGCTTGTCAATGGTCTCACCCTTCTTAAGCCGTGCAAGAGCACCATACTGCCACAGAATCGGGGCAACATCGGAAACTGTGCCAAGAAGACGCTCATGTCTGCAGCGGAGTGCTCTGTGGCAAAGCTCCAGGCGCTCCTCCAGAATCTCCCAGAACTTATCAAAATCGCCGTCTGAGGAGCAGGCTACATCTACAAGGTTAATGGTAACAACACCCTGGTTAAAACGGCCGTAGAACTTGTAGGAACCGTCCGGGTTCTTCTGTTTCTCCTCAACGGTAAGGAAAGAACGGCATCCCATGCAGGTGTAAACATTGCCATTTTTTAACTGGCGCATGATCTTGGCTGAGATGTAATCCGGAACCATACGCTTGGCAGTACATTTCGCTGCAAGCTCTGTGAGGTACCAGTATTTGGAATCCTCGTGGATGTTATCCTCATCCAGCACGTAGATCAGCTTCGGGAATGCAGGTGTGATCCACGCACCGCGCTCGTTCTTAACACCCTGCATACGCTGCTTCATAACTTCCTCGATGATCAGTGCAAGGTCATCACGGGTGCGTCCCTCTGGAACTTCATCGAGATACATGAAAATCGTTACAAATGGTGCCTGTCCATTACAGGTCATAAGAGTGATCAGCTGGTACTGGATCGTCTGGATACCACTCTGGATCTCATCCTTCAGTCTGCGTTCCGATACCTTCTGGATGATCTCATCATCAAGAGGCTCACCACAGGCCTTACGTTCCTCGATTACCTTGTTGCGGATCTTCTGGCGGCTGATGTCTACAAAAGGAGCCAGATGGGCGAGAGAGAAAGACTGTCCGCCGTACTGATTGCTGGCTACCTGTGCAACGATCTGTGTGGTAACGTTACATGCGGTAAAGAAGCTGTGAGGCTTCTCAATTAGTGTCTGGCTGATAACCGTGCCATTCTGGAGCATATCCTGCAGATTGATCAGGTCACAGTTATGCTCACGCTGTGCGTAGTAATCGGAATCATGGAAATGAATGATTCCCTCGTCGTGAGCCTTTACGATCTCCTCAGGAAGAAGAACACGCATGGTCAGGTCCTTGCTGACCTCGCCTGCCATGTAATCACGCTGGGTAGAGTTAATAGTAGGGTTCTTATTGGAGTTCTCCTGCTTGGCATTCTCATTAATCTGGTCAAGAAGAGCAAGGATGCTGTCGTCTGTGGTATTGGACTTGCGGGTAAGCTCTCTCTTGTAGCGATAGCGCACATACTTCTGTGCGACTTCATAACCGCGCATTTCCATAATGCCGGTCTCTACCATATCCTGAATATCTTCCACATTGACAGCGTGGGAGGATTCAAGGGCACGGGTGGCGATCATATCAGCAAGCGCAGTAATCTGGTAATGACTCAGCCTGTGAAGCTTGGGAACCTCCTTATTCGCTTTTTCAACGGCGTTGATGATCTTCGCCTTATCAAAAATAACTTCCACGCCATTTCGTTTAATGACGTTTGCATTGACCTCAGTACTCATTCTTTTAAATCCCTCCATATATTGTGCTTAAAGCTTTAATTACATACTAGATGTTGTGTACTATCAATATTACAGTATTCTACAGAAAAGTCAAGGTCAAAACCATTGATTTTAAAAATCTGTGAAATGTGCTGAATTTTCGTCAGCAGGACAGAAGAATCATTCGGTGATCCTCTGTGTAGAGCTCCTGAAATGTGCGGAATCATCGGGGTTATTCCGTATGTGAAATTTTACCGTACACAATAAAACAGTTACTGGATGACCAGTAACATGTTTTGCATGATTTCGCGCCGTAGCTGTGAACAATGTTCACAAAAACATCTGGCGGAATACTGCCTTCTGAATAATTATGGGGCATGAACAAAGGGCTGCCCTGGGCAACCCTTTCTCGCGTCCGCATCTTTCTCTATTATACTTGGAAAAAAATAAAAATCAACCCTTGACACCACCAGAAGTGAGTCCTCCAACCAGATTTTTTTCGATTCCGACGAACAGAATTACAACAGGAACGATTGCATAGAGGGAAGCAGCAAACAGATACTGCCACTCGATCATATTGTAACCGTTGAAAATATTGATACCAACAGTGAGAGGCTTGAAGGTATCGGTGGAAATCAGTGTCAGTGCCACTGTATATTCGTTCCAGGCGTTGATAAATACGAAAATAAGCGCTGTAACGATACCAGGTGCAGCAACAGGCAGAAGGATCCTTAAAAGGGCATGTACGCGGTTACAGCCGTCAATAGTGGCAGCCTGCTCCATCTCTGGTGAGATGCTCAGGAAAGTACCGCGGAGCAGCCAGATGGCAAATGCCTGGTTAAATGCTGCGTTGATAAAGATCAGGCCGATAATGCTGTTGGTAAGATGGAACGCCATCATAACCTTGTAGATACCGATGAGAAGTACAACCGGTGCAAACATCTGGGAGACAATAACAAATCCCAGAAAAGCAGTCTGGCCTTTGAATTTCATTCTGGACAATGCATATGCAGCAGGAATACCACAGAGCATAGCCAGAAGTGTGGATCCACCGGCAATCAGAATGGAGTTACGCATGTAGCTGGCCATCGGTGCCCTGGACCATACATCGATCAGGTTAGACCAGATGGCATGGATCGGGAAAACGGTGCCGGAGGTGGAGAAGATCTCCGCACGGCTCTTTAATGCAGTACAGATGGTGACAAAATACGGATACAGTGTAATCAGGCAGATGATGATAACAACCAGATATAAAAATATCCGTGATACGATCTTTTTATTTGATTTTGTATGTTCCATATCAGTCATCTCCTTTCTTTAACACAGAAACCATGTAAATACTTGCGCAGATAAACAGGATCAGGAATCCGATCACGGAAACAGCGGCAGCATCCCCCTGTTTGCCGTTGTAAAATGCAAGTTTGTAAAGGTAAGTCACCAGTGTATCGGTACGGTTTGCCGGGTCACCCTTGGTAATA
>OLPO01000708.1_pt1 | contig 25885 bp, 24 predicted proteins | sample 1672831 | NCBI WGS metagenome assembly OLPO01 (sample SAMEA3136728, study PRJEB25190) | human gut metagenome
AGAGCACACGGCTGTTAACCGTGGTGTTACAGGTTCGAGCCCTGTTTGGGGCGCTTTAAGGCTCCGTGGTCAAGAGGTTAAGACATCGCCCTTTCACGGCGGTAACACGGGTTCAATTCCCGTCGGAGTCACGGATGCAACTTAATAAATGCATGTTTCATACGATGGTGCCATAGCCAAGTGGTAAGGCGTGGGTCTGCAAAACCCTGATCACCAGTTCAAATCTGGTTGGCACCTCTGAGTGGTTCCCGGAAATGTTGAGTTTTCAACGTTTGCGGGAATTTTTTGTTAGGCATAGCAGACGAGCTCTGGATGCTCAGAATGTGACGAGGCTGCTCTAATTGAACGGCGATAAACCGTGCTTTTTGGCAGAAGATCTGATGACAATTGTAGTGATGTTGGACAGGACGATGATGCCGGATGAGCATATTCCTTGAGGTGATTCTATGCCATTTCAGATAATGCGGCCCTATTTGATTATGGGCAGCCATTGCTGGGCGAATAAATGTCGCTTTGGAAGCGACCATCGAAGGCCTCCGTTTTTGTATAGTAGGGACAGAACAGAAGAGTTCCTGCTGTAAGAAGCGGAGGTCTTTATTTATTCATATACGAAAGTGAGGCTGATCATGGGAATCTGGACGGATGATTCCAGTATGACGCTGGCGGCATTGGACAGCATCCGGGAGAAGAAGACGATCGATCCTGCGGATATCATGAGGAGGTTCGTCCTCTGGCTGCAGAAGGGAGAATACGCTCCTTTTGGACGATCGTTTGATATAGGAGGCGGATGCTATCAGGCGATCCTGAACTCTCTCATGAATCCGAAGCTGGGGCCTGCCTGGGGAGGGACTGATGAGTGGAACAACGGCAATGGATCTCTGATGCGGATTATGCCGTCCTGCCTCTACTGTTATTCGGAAGAAAAGGCAGGGAGGATGACGGAGGAAGAAGCCGTTCACCAGATCCACTTGGTGTCCGGCCTTACGCACAATCATCTGAGAGCCAAAACGGAGTGTGGGCTGTATTTCTTCATGACCAGGGAAATACTGGATGGGGAAGAGAATCTGACAGGGCGGCTGCAGTAGGGGGTGGATCTTGGATTTGCTTTCTATGAAAAGGATTCGGAGAAAGCGGGACAACTCAGTTACTTCAAGCGTCTGAGGGATCTGACAGAACTTCGGCAGACGTCCAGAGAGAATATCCGGAGCAGTGGTTACGTAATCGATACGCTGGAAGCTGCTGTGTGGAGTCTGATCACGACCAGGACCCTGAAAGACGCGCTGCTTCTAGCAGTGAACCTTGGCGATGATACGGATACTGTGGCAGCAATTGCAGGTGGGCTTGCCGGACTTTACTACGGATATGAAGAAATTCCGGATAACTGGAGAAAGGTGATCCAGAGGAGAATCTGGATTGAAAGAATGTGTCGGGAAATGGATCTGGCAGGTCTGCGCTGATACCGATCGCAGGAAGAATTTGTTGACAGACAGAGAAATTATACCATGCAGGGCATGCGGAATTGGAACAAAAGAAAAGGACACAAATGTGATAACATATATCCATGTAAATAGCTGCGAAAAGTGGGTTTCACGTACATATATTTGAGGAGAGACAAATTCAAATGTCACTTCGATCCGATGCGGATAAGATCATTGAAGAAAGCCTGCGTGCGGTTTTGCCGGACCAGGCAGTGAAACGGGCGTTGAAAGATTATGCTGTTGGAGAAGGAAAGACCATCCTGATTGCAGTCGGGAAGGCGGCATGGCAGATGGCAAATGCGGGCAGGAGTGTTCTGGGCGATACGTGTACCGGCATTGTTATTACGAAGTACGAGCACGTACGAGGAGAAATCCCCGGAATGGAATGCTATGAAGCGGGGCACCCTGTTCCGGATGAAAACGGAGTTGCTGCCACACGGAAGGCTATGGAGCTTGTGGCGGGTCTTACGAAAAAGGATCGGGTGGTGTTTCTTCTCTCGGGAGGAGGGAGCGCTCTGTTTGAAAAGCCGTTGGTCTCTCTGGAAGAGCTTCAGGATATCACCGGGCAGCTTCTTGCCTGTGGTGCAGACATTGTAGAGATCAATACCATTCGAAAGCGGCTGTCGGAGGTGAAAGGCGGCCGGTTTGCGAAACTTTGTGCGCCTGCTCGTGTATACAGCATTATTTTATCGGATATTCTGGGGGATCCCATCGATATGATCGCATCGGGACCGACCTATCCGGATTCCTCCACCTGTGAGGAAGCGCAGAAAATCGCGGAAAAATATCACCTGAAACTTTCAGACAGGGCAGAAGAGCTGTTGAATAAGGAGACACCGAAGACACTGGAGAATTCGGAGGTGACTGTGACCGGCTCTGTCCGTGAGCTCTGCGTGGCTGCGGGGAAAGCGGCCGAAAAACTTGGATATGAGCCGGTTTTTTTGACCGACCAGCTTTCCTGCGAGGCAAGAGAAGCCGGACGCTTTCTTGCCTCCATCCTGAAATCGCATCAGAGAGAGGGCCGAAGACTCGCTTTTCTTGCGGGGGGAGAAACGGTAGTCCATCTGACCGGAAAGGGAAAAGGAGGACGTAATCAGGAGCTTGCCTTTGCTGCGGCAGCAGGGATTGACGGGATGAAGAATGCAGCGGTGTTTTCCTTCGGATCCGATGGAACCGACGGACCGACGGATGCCGCAGGAGGATATGTGGACGGAATGTCCATGCAAAGGATGCGGGAGCTTGGAATCGACGCGAATGCTGCGCTGCAGGAGAATGACACGTACCCCGCACTGAAAAAGATCGGAGGTCTTATTATGACCGGCCCGACCGGGACCAATGTCAATGATGTCGCGGTGGCACTGCTGGGATAATGCCAGCCATGAAGCACAGAGAGGCAATATGAATTATCAGAACACTCTTGAAATGATTGACCATGACGGCATCCTGCCGGTGAAGATTTTTCATTATCGGAAGACGGGAAGGATTCCTGCGGAAGTGGTTCTGCCCCACTGGCATCAGGATCTTGAGCTGGATTATATGATTGACGGCGCCACTCTTATGAAAATCGGGAGCAGGGCGATGGACATCGAAAGCGGTCAGCTGCTTCTGATCAACAGTGGGGACATCCATTCGTCCTATCATTCGGCCAAAGGAGAGGAAAGGGAATCGTTTGCGATACTGTACGATCTTTCCTTTCTGCGAAAATACTGCCCGCAGGTGGACAAGATTCGTTTCGTTGAGACCTTTTCCGAGGAGCAGAGTCGCTGCATCCGGGAAATTCTGGATGATATGATTCGTCTGGAAAAGGAAAAAGAAGAGCACGGGATCGATCTGTACCGTCTGAAGATCACCGTTTCCGGGATGCAGATATTCACCTATCTTGCAGAGCACTGCGTGACGGAGTTTCCGGTTTCGTGTCATCCAAATGGCAGGAAATTTGAAAACGTAAACCGTGCCATCGATTATCTTCATGAGCATTATGACAGGAGTGTTACCTTGAAAGAGACCGCGGAAAGCTGCGGTCTGGACGAGGCATATCTTTCCCGTTCCTTTCATGAGCTGACGGGGGAGCGCTTTCATGATTATCTTCAGATTATGAGGCTGGATCAAGCTTACCTGATGCTGCTCAATCAACCATCCTGCACCATAACGGAGGCAGCGTTTCAGAGTGGATTTCCCAATTTGAAGTCTTTCATTTCTACCTTCAAGCATTATTATGGGGAGACACCCGGGAAGCATTTCAGAGAAAGCTGATTTGCAATTCTGGAGGCCGGGGCGGCAGATCCCGGCACATTTCCGAGCAACTTGATAGGAAATGTCAAATAATGACACAAATTCTCCATAGGACAAGTCAAATTTTTCATATCTGGAACAAATCGAAACCAATATAATTGCCAAAAAAATAAAAGAGGCAATGACAGATGGTAGTTCCATTTGAGGTTACAAGCTATTCCAATCGTATTTGCGGCGAGCTGATCACGCCGGATAATACAAGAAAGCTTCCGTGTCTGATTCTTGGACATGGATTTACCGGAAACCGTAATGAACGAATGCTGGTGGATATATCCAGAAAGCTTGCAGAAGGGGGGATCGCCAGCATCCGGTTTGACTATAACGGGCACGGAGAAAGCGAAGGAGCCCCCGAGAACGTAACGGTGGCAGGAGAACTGTCGGATCTTCGGGCAGTTCTGGACTATGCAAGGAAAAGCGAGTGCGTGGACGCTTCGCATATTTTTGCCGGCGGGCATTCGGTAGGCGGTCTGGTCCCGATTTATCTGTATGAGCAGGTGCCGGAACAGATAGAAGGCCTTGTTCTGATCAGCCCTGCCTTGTCTCTGTACCATGAATTTGTGGAAGAGCTGACGGGGGATCGCCTGGTTTCCATGATGAACGGGGAACCGGTGGATTTTGGGAATTTCCGCGTGGGAAGAAAAATTATTGATGAGTGCAGCATGCTGAGCCCCTTTGAGACGGCGGCTTCCATGCAGCCGGAGGCACTTCTCATTCATGGAAAATGTGACCGGAATACGCCTGCCTTCAACTCCGTGCTATTGAAGAAGCTGTGGGGAGAGCATGCGAAGCTTTGCCTGATTGAGGGAGCTGATCACTGCTACATGTCTTCAAAGGCAACCGGAGAGGTTGCGGATCAGGTGACCCGATGGATGCAAAACGCACTAAATTAAGGAAGAATCGACATTTCAGAACGCTTCATCCTGTTTGCCATGGTGAGTAGATGATATAGATGGCTCTGCAGAAAATGCTGCAGGAGCAGAAATTAAGAGGAGGTAGGATATGAAAAAGAAATTACTGGCAGTAACCTTAAGTGCAGCAATGACAGCGGCTCTTCTTGCCGGCTGCGGACTGGCAAGCACCGGCTCTTCTGCAGATACTGCTGCAGAAGATGTTTCGGCAGACGCAGGCGCGGACGGGAGTTCTGATACTGCGGATGCAGATGGAAAAATTCATCTGGAATATTTCAATGTCAAATCTGAGGTGACCGGCATTTACGATACTCTGATTGAGAAGTTTGAGGAAGAAAATCCGGATATCGAAATTGAGCAGGTTAATGTCCCGGATCCGACCACCGTTCTGCAGACCAGAATGTCAACGGGCGATATGCCGGATATCCTGAGCCACTGGGCTACCGATCCTGTTTTCAAGGAAATGGTCAACAACGACATGCTCGTTGATCTGACGGATCAGGATTTTATGAAGAACGTGAAGCCGGACATGCTGGATGGGGTCGAGTACGACGGAAAGGCTTACTGCCTGCCGATTTCCACCAATGCTGCAGGCATCTTTTACAACAAGGATATTTTTAATCAGAATGGACTGGAGGTTCCGACAACTTATGAGGAGCTGATTGCGGACTGCCAGAAGCTTAAGGACGCAGGCATTGTTCCGTTTGCATTCTTCAATCAGGATTCTCATTCCGGACAGGCAGTGGAGCTTCTGCAGGTCAGTGACATTCCGGATTTCGAGGATGCCTTTGCGAAGATCTATGACGGATCGGCCAAGGTTTCGGACTATAAGGGCTTCCGCACGGCAGCAGAGAAAATTGTCGAGCTGAATCAGTATGCACAGGATGATCCGTTTGGCACTACCTATGAGCAGGCTATTTCTGATTTTGCAAACGGAGAGACAGCAATGATCATTGGAGGAATCTGGATGATTCCTACGATCAACGAGGATAATCCGGATTTAAATTATTCCACCTGCGCATTCCCGGCCAGTGAGGGAATGACGACTAAGGTGCCTTATCAGAATGATCACTGCCTTGCCATCAGCAGTACCTGCAAGAACAAGGAGGCAGCATTGAAGTTTCTCTCCTTCATGGCTGAGAAGGAAGATGCACAGTACTATGCAGATCAGGATGGTTCGCCGTCCTATATCGAAGGCGTGGAGAACAATAATGAAGCCAGTGCGCCGCTCCTTCAGTACTTCGAAACTGGCGAAGACATCGGAATCTGGCCGGATCAGCTGTGGCGGCCCGGCATGATTGACTCGCTGAACAGCTACGCAGATGAGCTGGTACAGAGTGGTGATGTGGACGCTTATCTGGAGAACATTCAGAGTGTCCTCAGCGGCCAGTAAAATAATTTTTCCATGTTTTTCAGAACATGTCGTTACAGCTGAAACCCGTCACAAGGCTTCAGCTGTTTTTGAAGGAGTTTATCATGAGAAACAGTGACAGATCCTTCCCGTGCAGACAGCGGCGGGGAACAAAACTTACGACGCGGGCGATCTTCTTTCTTTTTACGCTCCCTGCAGTTCTTTTATATCTGTATTTTATTGTGTATCCGCTTTTGAATGGACTGTATTACAGCCTGACGGACTGGAACGGCGTTGGAAGATCCTATCAGTTTGTGGGGCTGGCTAATTATTACAAGATTTTCCATGATAAAACTTCCCTGTCCGTAGTAGGAAGAACGTTCCTTTACACTCTTCTTCTGACCGTGATTTGTACCGCGTTGTCGGTGTTTCTGGCCATTCTTCTGAATCGTGAGATGAAGGGAAAGAGCGTTTTCCGTTCCATTTACTTTTTCCCCGCAGTACTCTCGAGTATTACCATCGGCCTGATTTTTAACCAGATTTATAACAGTCTTCTTCCACAGGTGGGGTCGGCGCTTGGCATCGGAGCTTTGTCGCATTCGCTTCTTTCCAGCGGCAAAACGGCAATGTGGGCGATCCTGTTCATCAATGTATGGCAGGGTACGGCATTGCCGACGGTCATCGCAATCGCAGGACTTCAGGCGATTCCTGTTGAGATCCGGGAATCGGCGAAGATGGACGGAGCGAGTGCCTGGCAGGAATTTTGCCACGTTACACTTCCCTTGCTGATGCCGACCGTTTCCGTCATTATCATTCTGAATGTGCGGTCGGGACTCATGGTCTTCGATTATATCAAGGCGACAACGGATGGTGGTCCCGGCTTCGCCACCATGTCGATTGCAATGGAGATTTATAAGCATGCGTTTACGGACATGAAGTTTGCTTATTCATCGGCTGAGTCCACTGTCACCTTCCTGTTGATAACGGTCATTGCCATCATTCAACTGTGGTGTTCCCGGGTAAAGGAGTAAAGACATGAAAGCAATGAGATTGGATCTGAACGAACGAGAGAGGAAAAAGAAGGCTTTTATTCAGTTTCTATGCTATCTGTTACTGGTAATCGGATTGTTTTTGATTTTGTTTCCGATGTATCTGACACTGGTGACTGCCCTGAAATCTCCGGAGGAGACTTCGAAAAATTTCTTCGCACTGCCTTCATCTCTGTATCTGGAGAATTTTAATCAGGTGATCCATAAGGCAAATTTCTTTTATTACATTCGAAATTCACTGCAGATTACCGTGTGTGCACTTTTGGGAATTTCCTTCATCGTACCGCTGATTTCCTACTCTGTCGCAAGAAACATGGATCGTGTTTACTATAAGCTGATCTATGTGCTGTTTGTGTCCGGGGCCTTCATTCCCTTTACCATTCTGATGGTGCCGCAGATCAAGCTGATGAGCATGCTTCATCTGATGAACAGTTGGGGGCTGATTCTTTTGTACTGGGTGTACTCCTTGTCGGAGGGACTTCTTCTGACGGTGAGCTTTATCCAGAGCGGAATTCCGAAGGAAATTGAAGAAGCGGCCTACATTGACGGGGCAGGTGTGTTTTATACGTTTGTGCGGATTGTCTACCCGATGATGAAGCCGATCATCGTATCGGTGATGATCATGGATGCGCTGTGGATCTGGAACGATTTCCAGCTTCCCCTTCTGATGCTCAATTCCAGCCAGAAGCTGTGGACACTGCCGCTGTTCCAGTATAATTTTCAGTCGAAGTACACGGTGGCATACAATCAGGCCTTTGCGGCATTTCTGCTGAGCATTGTGCCGATCATGATCTTCTATCTTCTGATGCAGAAGCAGATCATGGAGGGACTGGCTGCAGGTGCAGTGAAGGGCTGATCCGGGACCATGGAGACCAATCCGGAAAGAATTGAAAATACCCTTTTGATTTTTTAAAAGAAATGCGTTATAAATAACAACATATGATCAACAGCGTGTAGCCATTGGCATAAATCCAGCCGATGACCGCACGCTGTTTTTTTGTTATGGAAAGGGAGGAAAAATATGGGAGAATCAAACACTCAGTTTTTGGGGGAGGCGCCGATTGGCAGCCTGATGCGCAAATATGCCGTCCCCTGCATTATCTCGCTTCTGGTGGGAGCGCTTTATAACATCGTCGACCAGATTTTTATTGCAAATGCCTCATATCTGGGGTCCTATGGCAATGCGGCGAATACGGTCGTGTTTCCTTTGACGGTTATAGCATTGGCAATTGCGGTCATGATCGGAGACGGGTGCTGCGCATTTGTCAGTCTGAGCCTTGGTAAGAAAGAGCCGGAAACAGCCAGAAAGAGTGTGGGAAATGCCATCATAATGGTCGTTGTCAGCAGTCTGATTCTGACGGTCCTGTATCTTATTTTTATGAATCAGATTCTGTCCATGTTCGGAGGAACGGTCAACGCAGAAACGTTTCGGCATTCCAGAGAGTATTTTTTCTACATTACGTTGGGCGTTCCCTTCTATATGTTCGGACAGGCACTGAATCCGATTATCCGTTCTGACGGAAGCCCGAGGTTTGCCATGGCCTCCACGCTGGCGGGAGCAATCCTGAATATTATTCTGGATCCGATCTTTATTTTTGTATTCCAATGGGGCATGATGGGAGCCGCATTGGCGACGGTGATCGGACAGATTGTAACAGCTGTTCTTGCGGTCTGGTACATTGTGCACATGAAGCAGGTAAAGCCTTTCAGGACAGACTTCCGGCTGAGCGGCAGCATCTGCAGAAGGACGCTTCTTCTTGGAATTACAAGCTTCCTGTCGCAGATTTCGCTGGTTGCTGCCATGGCAGCCATTAACAATATGATCCGCAAGTATGGGGCCCTGGACGAGATATTTGGTCAGGAGCAGTACGCACAGATTCCTATGGCCGTCGTTGGCATTGTCATGAAGTTCTTCCAGATTGTGATTTCCATCGTGGTTGGTATGGCAGCAGGATGTATTCCGGTTGTCGGATTTAACATGGGAGCCGGAAAGAAAGAACGTGTTCGCAGTCTGTTTACAAGGCTTCTGTTGTCAGAAGCCATTGTCGGTGCCGTTGCATTCTTCATTGTAGAGGTGTTTCCGAAGCAGCTGATCGGTATTTTCGGTGCAGCAAATGAAAGCACCTATTACACGGAATTCGCACTGAGGGCGTTTCGAATCTACCTTTGCATGATGGTGCTCGCCTGCGTGAACAAGGCATGCTTTATTTTCCTTCAGGCAATGGGAAAAGCTGTGGAGTCGACGATGCTCTCCATGGTACGTGAGATTGTGTTCGGCGTTGGTTTTGCATTGCTGCTGCCTCTTTTCTTCGGCCTGGACGGTGTCCTGTATTCCATGCCGCTGTCGGATGTGCTGACCTTTGTTATTGCCGTGATTCTTATCATGAAGACATACCGTGAGCTTACGAAGAGTATATAATGGGCCTGTAAAGGGAGGACGAATCTCATGAAGGAAAATCGGAAGCTTTTGAAAGAGGTACTTAAGGATATCAAGCACGATATGACAAATGAGGAAGTTCTGAATTTGCTGGCAGACAGTAAGATTTCCGAAAACCCCACCGCGGAGAAGTATACGCTCGGCCAGCGGGCAGCGGACACGATTGCCCGATTTGCCGGAAGCTGGGCATTCATCTTTTCATTTACGGGAGTTCTGGTTCTGTGGATGGTTGTCAATACGGTTATGGCGGCGAAAGCTTTTGACCCGTTTCCGTTTATTCTTTTGAATCTGGTGTTGTCCTGCGTGGCGGCGATTCAGGCACCGCTCATCATGATGAGTCAGAACCGTCAGGAGGAAAAGGACCGTCGCCGTGCGGAAAATGATTACAAGGTGAATCTGAAAACCGAGATCATGATCGAGGATCTTTATGATAAAGTCAACGCCATCCTTGCGAAGCAGTCTGCATTGGAGAAGAAACTTCAGGAGAAGGAAATGAAGGAGAAATCAGAGGACGGAAAAGGCTGATTCCGCTGAAAAGAGCTTCCGCGTGTAAAATATAGTTGACATAATGCGCGGCCAGGCATATACTGAAAATGTAAGATATAGTTTACATTATGTCAGGAGGAGATTTACACATATGAAAGACATCATCTCGTTTGCAGGAGCCTTTATCGTCATTCAGATATTTAAGATCATCATGTTTAAGAAAGATAAGGACTACAGTGGCTATGATGAACGACAGGAGCTGATTCGGGGCAGGGCATTTCGTTATGGCTTTTTGACCTTGGCCTTTCTTCTTGCAGCGGCAGTGATATGGGAAGAGTGTGTGGGCACGCTGCCGATCGAATTTTCACTTCTGATGATGGCCTGTCTCATGGTGGGATGCCTGGTGGTCATTCTTTACGATATCTGGAAGGATGCGTACTGGGGAATCCGCCAGACGTCCGGATCGAACATCGCCGTAGGTCTCATGGTGAGCGTGATGGCGATGCAGTATGTGGGCCTCAGGGAACAGATAAAAAGCGGTGATGTGATCGTGCATGGTGTACTCACCTGGGATGGCGGGATATATCTGCTGATCCTGGTGTTCTTCGCACTCATCCTTGCGAACCTGCTTGTGAAATCCTGGATGGATAAAAGAGGAGGCTCGTTGGAATGAAGAACCTTAAGATGAAATCGGCGCGTGCAGCGCTGGATCTGTCCCAGCAGCAGCTGGCAGACTTGGTCGGCGTATCGCGGCAGACCATCAACGCCATCGAAAAAGGTGATTATAATCCGACGATCCGACTTTGCATCGCGATCTGCAAAGTGCTGAATCGCACGCTGGATGAACTGTTCTGGGAAGAGACATGATCAGAGAGCAAAGGTTTGTGTATGATGGAGAAAATCAGATTTCAGATACATGAAAAAGAGATCACGCTCTATCCGGCACTGGAGGCGGATCGACCGCTTATCATTTGGAATACGGTGATGGGAGATGGCGAATCGACTTTTCGCACACTTCGGGATTTGAATGCACCGGACTGCAATCTGCTTGTGGTTGGAAAACTTCAGTGGTATCACGATATGACGCCGTGGAGCTGTCCGCCGCTGTCGAAGAACGATCCGCCAGCTACGGGAGGAGCAGACGAATATCTGAAGGTGCTGACGACAGAAATGATTCCGGCAGCGAACGATCGAATCCAAGGGACACCGGTGTATGTCGGCATTGCCGGGTATTCTCTGGCAGGGCTTTTTGCGCTCTATGCGATGTACCGCTGTGACATCTTTGAACGGGTTGCCAGCATATCCGGATCGCTGTGGTTTCCGAAGTTCAGGGAATATGTGCTTGAACATGAGCTGATGCGGAAACCTGAGAAACTATATATTTCGTTGGGAGATGCAGAGGCAAGGACGAAGCATGCGATTCTGAAGACCGTACAGACAAATACCGAAGCCATCCTTCAGCATTATAAAGCTGTGGGGGTGGATGTAAGCTGGGCGTTAAATCCCGGAAATCACTTCAAGGACGCGGCTCTTCGGAGCGCAAAGGGAATAAAGGAACTCCTTATATAGCAGAAAGAGAATTCTATGATAAAGCTTTTTGGAAAAGTATTTGGGACCGGAAAAGTGAAGATTTATGAGAAGCGCGGAGCCAGAAAGGAATGGACGGCGCTGAAAGAGGCCCTGAAGGCAGCAGGAATTCGCAAAATAGAGGCCAATGCATTTCAAAAGGAGCCCGGCCCTGTGACCTGCGGATGCTCGTTGGACAACCGGGACTTTGGGCCGGGCGGAAAGATCGACCGCGATATGTATAACATTTATGTTCGAGCAGAAGATGAAGCTGCGGCAAGAGCAGTTATGGAGAGTGTATTATCAGTAAATGCATCTTCATTTACCTGATTCAGTGAATGGGATGCACTCCGGAAATCCGGAAGCATCCCATTCGTTATCATTTCAGAAACTCATACAGATAGGTCTCCATGGCAGGCGTCCACCAGAGCAGATACCCTGCTTGCGTAGGATGAATCGGATTGGACATGTAGAGATTATAGTCCTTCTCACTGATCGCATGGAGCGCTTTATCATTCCAAAGGTCGATGACGCCGATCTTCCATTTCTTCTGAATTCCCAGAAGGAGCTTTACCATTTCGCCGTATTCTTCACAGTCAAATCTGGTCCCGGTGTAAAACAAAACAGGGCAGTGCCAAGTCTTTTCCGCATACGCAGTGATATATTCTATGGTGCCTGCAACCGTCTCTGTGTCAAAATCCGCCAGCTCAAAGCCTCCGGAAATTGTGCCGAGGGGCATATGCCTGGTTGCATCATTGGTGGACAGCTGGCAGATGAAGGCATCCGCAGGAATGTCCGGATTGATGGTTTTCATGCGCGGAATATATGAGCTGCCACTGGCATCATCCTTTGTCACCAGTGTTGTGCCGGATACGGCTTCCTTCACGGAGGTGGTGCCGTCAAGCCGGTCAATGTACTCGACAAACGATACACCGATGGAATCGCTGCCGTACGTGACGGAGCTTCCGAGATAGATGATGGTTTTCCCTTTCAGAGGACTTTCGGTATGCGGCTGAATATTCTCCGGATGGAACTTCTCGGCGTTTCCGGGCAATTCTGTGTGTGGTATGTTCATGAGATTTCTCCTCCTGTTTGGTGTCATGATAAATACTTGCCGGTAATGCTGTTTTTGTTTTCCCGGATTTCCTGCGGCGTTCCGCTGGCGATGATCCGTCCGCCGGCTTCGCCGCCGCCCGGCCCCATGTCGATCACATAGTCAGCGTTCCGGATTACATCCAGGTCGTGTTCAATAACAACTACGGTCGCACCGTGATCCAGGAGCGCCTGAAAGACACCCAGCAGAACCTGCACATCCAGCGGATGCAGGCCGATGGAGGGTTCGTCAAAGACAAAAACAGAATCAGACTGTGTTTTTCCGATTTCGCTGGCAAGCTTCAGTCGCTGTGCCTCGCCGCCGGACAGTCCGGGAGTTTCTTCGCCAAGTGTCAAGTAGCCGAGACCAAGCTGTCTGAGAATCCCAAGCTTCTGGCCGACCCCCTTCATATCCTTGCAGAAGTCGAGTGCGGTGTTCACATCCATGTCCATCAGCTCCGGCAGGGAAATGCTCGCACCGTCTTTATTAGTGAGCCTGACTGCGTAAGCGGCCTTGTCATAGCGGGACCCGCGGCAGTCCGGGCAGGGAATGTCGACATCCGGCAGGAACTGCACGTCGAGACTGACAACGCCGGTTCCGTCGCAGCCGGGGCAGCGAAGTGAGCCGGTGTTGTAGGAAAAATCCCCGGCCCTGTAACCGAGGGCTTTTGCATCGGGCGATTTTGCATAGAGCTTGCGCAGTTCATCGTGGACGCCTGCGTAGGTTGCCACAGTGGAGCGGACATTGATGCCGATGGGCGTGGCATCAATCAGCTTGATGTGTGCAATGCCGTCAGCATCGATTGCGTGGATGTGGGCAGGCAGTGCGGCACCATGGATTTTCGCCTCCAGAGCGGGGATCAGGCTTTCCAGTACCATGGTGGTTTTTCCGGAGCCGGATACCCCGGTGACAACCGTGAGCCGTCCCTTGGGAATATCGACCTCCAGGGGTTTTACCGTATGAATCTGATTCGTAGACAAATGGATCGTGCCGTTCTCAAACAGGCTTTCTTTCTCGGCACAGGAACGCAGCCTGCTCCTGGCGGCACCGGAAAGAAACGGACCGATCTGGGAAGCAGGATCCTTTTTAATAGAAGGAATGTCGCCCTGTGCAATGATATGACCGCCCTTTGCGCCGGCCTCCGGTCCCATTTCGATGATCCAGTCGGCCTCCTTCAGAATTTGTGTATCATGATCGACCAGAATGACGGAGTTTCCGTCTGCGACGAGATCGTGCATCACACCGGTAAGCCCCACAATATTGGAGGGATGCAGACCGATGGAGGGTTCGTCCAGTACATAGAGAACGCCGGTGGTGCGGTTGCGCACCGCGCGGGCAAGCTGCATCCGCTGGCGCTCTCCGGTGGAGAGTGTGGATGCCGAACGGTCAAGCGTCAGATAGCCAAGGCCTAAATCCATCAGCCGCTTTGCGGTTCCCTGAAAAGCGTCACAGATGCTCTCCGCCATAGGGCGCATATCCTCCGGCAGGCTCTCCGGGACACCTCGTACCCAATCGACCAGATCCTCAAGCGTCATGGTGCAGGCTTCATCCAGTGAAATGTCCCGCAGCTTCGGCGCACGGGCAGCGGCGGACAGGCGTGTACCGTGACATTCCGGACAAAGCTCCTCTTTCAGAAACTTCTCCACCCGCTTCATGCCCTTTTCATCCTTGACCTTTGCCAGGGCGTTTTCTACGGTGTAGACGGCATTGAAATATGTGAAATCCAGTTCTCCTGCCTGATTGGAATTTTTATTGTGGTAAAAAATATGCTTTTTCTCGGCAGGGCCATGGAACACGATCTCTTTTTCACGCTCGGTCAGATCCCGGAATGGCACATCCGTGCGCACGCCCATCTCCCGGCAAATATCTGTCATCAGTGACCACATCAGACTGTTCCAAGGGGCAACGGCCCCTTCGTCGATGGTCAGGGAGTCGTCCGGTACGAGCGTATCCAGATTTACGGTGCGGACAATGCCGGTTCCACCGCACTTCTGGCAGGCTCCCTGGGAATTGAAGGCCAGCTCTTCCGCTGACGGTGCATAGAAATGTGTGCCGCATTCCGGGCAGACAAGCTCTTTTCCTGCGGCAACCGCGAGAGACGGAGCAAGATAATGCCCGTTGGGACAGCGGTGGTTGGCAAGGCGGGAATACATCAACCGCAGATTGTTGAGAAGCTCCGTTCCTGTACCAAAGGTACTCCGGATACCAGGCACGCCGGGACGTTGATGCAGCGCCAGTGCAGCAGGAACATACAGAATCTCATCTACACAGGCTCTGGAAGCCTGTGTCATGCGGCGGCGGGTGTAGGTGGAGAGGGCCTCAAGATAGCGCCGGGAGCCTTCCGCATACAGAACACCCAGGGCAAGTGATGATTTTCCTGAGCCGGATACACCTGCAATCCCTACAATTTTTCCAAGCGGAATCTCCACATCGACATTCTTCAGGTTGTGAACCTTTGCTCCGCGAATCAACATTTTATCAATCATTTCTATTGCCTTTTGAGTTGTTATTTTTCATGCTTCTGATTTGATAGGTGAATTATATCATCTTTGCCGGATGGAGAGTTTGACGCGACGAAATGGCTGCCCTCAGGGCAGCCATTTTCATCATCAGAAGTGAGTTCTCTAATATGTTCTCACTTCGTCCCGGTAAGCTTTTGGTGTAGTGCCAGTCACTTTTTTGAAGGCCCGGATAAAACTTTGGGCATTGGTGTAGCCGGTCGCTTCCGCGATATCCTTGATTTTCTTATCCGATTCCAGAAGAAGCTTCTGGGCGTGTTCGATCCGAACGCATGTCAGATGGTCGATGAAGGTTTCACCGGTGAAATCCTTGAAGAGCTTGCTTAAATAAGGTGCGCTTAAGAAGACCTCGTTGGCGGCATCGACCAGACTGATATCCTTGTAATAGTTTTCGTCAATAAAATTCAAAACCTTTTTCATGGTCTTTGCATTCTTGCCATCACGCCGCGAGTTGAGCTTTTCCTCGGCAAAATTGCAAAGATCCAGAAAGAATTGATCGTATTCCTCAAGGGTTTCATTTTCAGAAGCAATATCGAGCATCTGGCGAAGATCGTTGTCATTCCGGATGCCCAAATCATACATAACATTGGACAGATTCTGGACCTCTGTCAAAAAGCGGGTGTGAAGGCGTGCGGAATCCGTTTCTGCAGAGGATGCCTCCGCAAGCCAGTTGTGAAGAATGTTCCTGGCATCGGAAATGTCTCCCGCCAGGAGGGCTTCCCTGATACAGTTATTGTCCGGCAGATTATTGGAAGCAGGAGAATCCGAATCCAGGGAAATATCGGCATAGCTCATGACATAGCCTTTATAGTGAGCAAGGGCATAGCGCATGGTCATCACGGCATGTCGATAGGAAATACTGAGGTTTGCAATGTCCTTGAACATACTGCCGACGCCAACGGTAACGGTGTAGGGAGATATTTTTACACGCAGTTGTTTTGCCAGATCTTCGCAATAATTCATGACATTCTGCATGTCCTCATCATTCTTATTGATAATGATCGTAATTTCGAACACGTCGGAATCGACGGTATATCCGACGAACGTCTTTGGCAGCGAATCCTTGATCATGGAGAAAAGCTGCATCTTCAGTACTTCATACTGGCTGGTATTTTCCGGCTGAATGTCTTTTTCGTCGATATCCATATGGATGCAGCAGCACAGGTAATATTCATAAGGAAAGATGATATCAACAGCGGAAAGGTTATTAATCGTGGAAAGGTTTCCCTTGAGAAGCAGGGAAAGTGTTCTATGGCGGATAATTCGTTTGTTGTCATTCCAGAGTCTGGAAAGGTCGTCGTGTTCCTGGAATGTCTGCTGAATAATGCGGTTGATATCGGAAATCGAGTGCTCTTCACTGGAATCAATCTGTGTACCAATCAAATCATAAAGCTCCTGAATCGGTTTCCTGGAAAGGCGGTCCATCAGCAGAGAGTAAAGAACCAGAATGACAGTCAGTATGATATAGATCAGGATGATTCCGCTGAGCAAGGTCTTCTTTGCGCTCTGGAAGTCGGTGATGGGAACCAGCTCCAGAATAATGCAGTCGCGGAATTGAGCATCACGATAGGTACAGATATAGGAATTTCTGGAAGGGTCCATATAGGAAAAGCTTCCTGACTTTTCATGGGGCTCAGGAAGTTGCTGCAATGCATCATAAAAAATATCCCGCTGATCATCAGGGGAACCGGTGAGCAGAATCGTGTGATCCGGATTTACAAGGGCTGTGAGGCTGACCTCGTTTTCTCTGGAAGTATTCAAAAGTGTCTCCAGCATATTGACATAAACATTGATAACGATAACACCGCCCTCACCTCTTAAAGAGTCGGACAGAGGAACGAGCAGAGTCATCACTTCGGTATCATCGATGCCATAGCGCGTTAAAGCAAATTCCACGCCATCGTCAGCAGGATGTCGAACATCGGTCCAGATGGTGGAGGTTGAGTTTCTGCGATAGATATCTAGCCATTCGGTATCATAGAAGGTTTTAAACGGAACGATGCCGATGGAGGATGAGACAATCAGGCCGCCCTGATTGAAATATACATAGGCAGAATGAATGATGCCGTTTGCATTTTCCAGATTCAGCAGATTGGAATAAACCTGTGTCAACCGGGAATAATCCTCGGAGATTCCGCTCGGTTTCGAATTGATGATGCGTGCAGTCGCCAGCGCCTGCTGGATGGCGGCGTTCTCGAACTGCTCAAATGTTTCCGTGACGATGATATCGGTCCTTTTTACCACCTCTTCCGAATAAGAAGCAAGTGATTGTGTCAGGGATCGATCGTAAATCGAATAGGAAATCGCAGAGCTGATTAAACATATCGTGAGCATGAAGGTGGTACTGATAAGCTTATTGAGAATCGAACGGTTTTTATCAGTGCTCAGGACTTTTTGAAATCTTTCTGTAAAATGCATAATCTCAAATCTCTTTTCTCTTTTGTACTCTTCATATTGTACAATAACATGACACTTCGTTTAAGCATATGGCACAAAATATAGAAAATTGCATATGATTTATATTAAAAAATGACCATTCACAGGCAAACAAATACAAAATGAAAAGGATGCAAAACTTTGCCTATATCAAAATATAACCTGTGCAAATACACTTACCACATGAACACACGGCCGTGTCAGAAAGCGAAAAACATATAATGCGAAGAGAGAGGGAAAACAACTATGGAAAAGAAAAAGGTAATCATCGATTCTGATTATGGTACTTATTATGATGACGCGTTTGCTCTTATGTATGCGGTTCAGAATCTGGACAAGCTTGATATTCTTGCAGTCAATTCCTCCTATGCGGATACAAAGGTTCGTGCAAGAATCGCCAAGAAGCTTCTGAAGGTTGCAGGACATACGGAAATTCCGGTTTATGCAGGAATCCCGGGATCGATGAGCGGCGGAGCTTATATGTTCGGCTTTGAAGGAGAGAATATTCTTACGGAAGAAGACTGGAATGATCCGGCTCTGGCTCCGGACGGTGAGAATGCGGATGACATCATCATTGAGATGGTCAAGAAGTATCCGGGCGAAGTTACCATTATTACAACCGGTACCGTTACGAACGTTGCAGCAGCTCTGATGAAATGCCCGGAGGTTGCAACACTGGCAAAGGAACTGATCATCATGGGCGGTGTTATTGTTCCGATTGTGGATGCGAAGGGAATCTCCCGTTCACCGGTTGAGGAATACAACCTTAATAATGATACATTTGCTACGGATGTCGTTTGGAAGTCCGGGATGAACATCACCCTGATTCCGATCGATGTTACCCTCAAGGTTCCGCTTTCCGAGGAACAGGTTGAACGGATCCATAAGGCAGAGAATGCGGTTGCAAACAGATTGCCGGAATCATTGATGTCTGGCCGGAGCAGGAATATCTGATTTATGCATCGGTAGGAATTCCGACCGAGCATACGGGACTGTGGCTGCATGATCCGCTCACAATCGGTGTTGCCATTGACAGAACCTTTATCAAAGAGGCACGTCTGCATGTCGATGCAGAGTTTGCTCCGACCGTCATTTTAAGAGACATGGTCATCCGGAATGATATTCTGAGAACCATTCCTAAGAAGATGGAGCCGAATATGAGCGTTGCAATCGGTGTTGACAACGATCGCTTCACAGAAGAATTTACAAAGAAGATTTGCCAGGAATCCTGATGAGAGGAGAGTAAATCATGAAAAAAAGATTAATCGCACTCGTATTGACGATAGGAATGTCGCTTTCTATGGTTGCCTGCGGCGAAAAGAGTCCGAATGCACCGGCAGATAATGCACCGGCAGATAATGCAGCGGCGGAAGATACAGCGGCATCCGTGGAAGATACAGCTGACACGGAAGTGCAGACAGCCAATCCGGATGCCTCCAAGGTTATTAATGTAGCGGTCGGCAGCTTTGCTACCTCATCCGTGGTAACTGCGAAAGAGCTGTATGAAGCGGAACACAGCGATGTTTCGATCAACATCGTTGAGATCCCCTTCGGAAACCTTTATGAGAAGCTTTGCACATCTTTTGCAACGAATACGGCGGCGTATGACATCGTTATCTATCCGTCCAACTGGCTTGCAGAGTTTATTCAGGGCAATTCTGTTATCGCTCTTGATGACTATCTGACGACAAAGGATAACTGGGATACGATCGTTGATGCGTATAAGGGAATCAACGCCTACGAAGGCAAGATCTATTCGGTTCCGCTTGACGGCGATTCCATCATCCTTTACTACCGCAAGGATGCCTTTGAGAATGAGGATTATAAGGCTCAGTTCAAGGAGAAATACGGTCGTGACCTGACGGTTCCGGTAACCTGGGACGAGTACATCGAATGTGCAGAATTCTTCAATGGCTGGGACTGGGACGGCGACGGTGAGCTTGAATACGGAACAATTGAAGCAATGGCTCCGAAGGATGTCGGCGGCTATATTTTCTTAACACATGCGCTTACCTATGCTGCTCATCCGGACTATACGGGTTATGCCTTCTTTGACTATGAGACGCTTGAGCCTATGGTCAATTCCCCGGCATATCTGAGGGCTCTTGAAGAGTATAAGCAGATCCTGAAGCTTGGCCCTCCCAACATGATCAACTATGGCGGCGGCGATGAAAGAGCTGCATTTGCAGCAGGCGAGGCTGCCATGGCAATCGACTGGCACGATACGGCTGTTATGGCGCAGGATGTTAACGAATCCAAAATTAAGGATAATGTTGGCTATGCACTGGTACCCGGCTCCAGAGAAGTCTGGAATCCTGGAACAAAGCAGTGGGATACCTTTGATGAAGTACAGTATGCACCTTTCCTTGCATTCTCCGGCTGGACAAGCTCGATCACATCGTCCTGCCAGAATCCGCAGGATGCAGCTGACTTCCTGAACGTTCTCGACAGCGATGAGGTCTCCATGGAAGCGGTTACGACACCGGGCACAGCACGTAATCCTTACCGTGAGGAGCATCTGACAAATTCGGAAGCATGGGAGAACTCGGTAAGTAAGTTCGTCAATCCGCAGGAGTTCCTGGATGTTGTAATGGAATCCTACACTCATCCGAATCATCAGCTGGATATGAGACTTCCGAAGGCCGGATCTTATCTGGATGCCATTGATACCGCGGTTTCTCAGGCTCTGGCCGGAGATATTTCGAATGAAAAGGCCCTGCAGGGTGCGTATGACGCATGGCAGGAGATCACAGACGATGAAGATCGTGACACACAGATCACCTTCTATCAGAATACTTATCTGTCCGATAAGAAATGATCTGCCTTGAAAGATGACCGGACCGGGGGAGTTTTCCCCCGGTCCTTACAAAAAGGAGCACAAGATGAAAAAGAAAGATTCCGTAAAGAATATTCTTATCGCTCCGGCGTTGCTGTTTTTTTTCTGCCTGACCTTATTTCCCCTGGTCTTTAATATCGTCATGAGCCTTTGTAACTGGAAGCTTGGCGGCAATATCAAATTCGTCGGACTGAATAATTATATTTATGCATTTACCAATGAAACCTTTTGGCGCACGATTCTGAATACGATCATTGTAACGGTCGTATCTGTTCTGATTGAGTATGTTCTGGCGCTTGTTCTGGCTTACAACATCAATAAACTTCTTCACGGCAAGAAGGCCTTCCGAATCCTGATGTTGATTCCCATGTTGATGGCACCGGTTGTTATCGGGTTCATGTGGAAGCAGATGTTCAATGAACTCTATGGACCCTTAAACGATATCCTTTCTGTAATCGGTCTGGGAAACATTCCATGGATTTCAAAGTCCGGAGTTTCACTGATTTCCATCATTCTGGTTGATGTCTGGGAATGGACGCCCTTTATTATTATTATTATCCTGCTTGCCGGTCTTCAGTCGATGCCGAAGGAGCCGATCGAGTCGGCGCGTGTGGATGGTGCCAGTGAAAAACAGATATTCTTTGACATTATTTTTAAGATGCTGATGCCGGCTTCAATGGTCGCGATTACCTTACGGTCAATTGAGACCTTCAAGATTTTCGATACCATCTATATCATCACAGCAGGCGGCCCGGGGGTCTCCTCCATGTCCGCCTCCATGTATGCGTATCAGGTTGGTCTTCGTAACTTTAACGTAGGTAAAGCTGCTGCCCTCTGCGTCATCATGCTGATCATCGTTCTTGGTGTCTCGCAGGTGATTATGAAGGTGCAGGAAAAGAAAAAAGCAGCTCTTATTGCCAAGCTGGATGCGCTCGCCATGGAAGAGGATTTTTCAGTCTATGAGGAGGATGCGGTATGAAAACAAAAGGAAAATTCGGAATCATCAGAACGATTATCCTGATCATATGGGTCATTTGCTGTATCTTTCCGATTTACTGGACACTGATTACATCATTTAAAGCCCAGGTCGATATTTATGGCGGGCCCTATTACCTGCCGGGAATTGATTTCCAGCCGACAATGGCAGCCTGGGATTATCTGATCACAACGAATCGAGCAACGTTTCTGCTCTGCCTCAAAAACTCTGTTGTGATTGCACTTGTCAGCTCTGTTCTCGCGCTTGTCATTGGTGCGATGGCGGCATACGGCCTGACAAGATATGAGTACAATATTCTGGGAAAGGACTCTGACGGATTGGCATTCATGATTCTTTCACAGAGAATGATGCCCCCGATCGTCGCGGTTCTGGCTATGTTCATTCTCTTTTCCAAGCTGAATCTTCTGGATTCCAATCTGGGAATGATCATCATCTATACCTGGATGAACCTGCCGATTACGGTATATCTTTTAAAGGATTTCTTTGCAGGAATCCCTCAGGATCTGGAGTATGCAGCTGCGATCGATGGATATTCCAAGTGGGAACAAATCCGGAAAATCGTTCTCCCGCTGGCGGCCCCGGGGCTTGCGACCTGTTTTACCCTGGCGTTCAACTTCGCGTGGAATGAGTTCCTCTTCTCTCTGATCCTGACTTTTCAGAAATCCAACACGATCCCGGTCCTGATTTCCAGCTTGAATGCACAGGAAAAACCGCAGTGGGCAATGATTTCCGCACTTGGCATCATCGCGGTCATTCCGCCCAGTATCATTGCGATATTCATGGATAAGTATTTGGTCAAGGGACTTTCGTTTGGAAGCGCGACCAAATAACAGGAGGAAATCATGGCTGAAATCGTATTGAAAAATGCAACAAAAAGATACAGAAAAGGCAAAGTTGTCGCGGTCAATGATCTGACTCTGACCTGCAAGGATAAAGGGTTTGTCGCAATTCTTGGCCCCTCCGGTGCCGGAAAAACATCTACATTGAAAATGATTGCCGGCATCGAAGATCTTACGGAAGGATCACTTACGATCGGCGGAGAAGATATGACCAATGCGGCTCCGCAGGACCGAAATGTATCCATGGTCTTTGAAGGGTATGCACTTTATCCGCATATGACAGTCCGTGAGAATCTTGCATTCCCTCTGAAGGCAAAGAGATATCAGGACTGGACCAGTGAACAGATTAATGCCAAGGTGAATGAGTGGGCGCAGACCGTAGGACTGGATGGACTTCTGGACAGAAAACCCAGCCAGTTGTCCGGAGGACAGCGTCAGCGCGTGTCTCTGGCAAGAGCTTTGGTTCGTGCTCCGGAGCCGTCGGTCATTCTTATGGATGAGCCGATTGCTCATCTGGACGCAAAGCTTCGGAACAGCATGCGTGCGGAGCTGAAAAGACTGCATAAAGATCTTGGAGCAACCATCATCTATGTCACACATGACTATGAAGAAGCTATGGCCATGGCGGATAAGATAGTTGTCATTAACAATGGGGAGCTTATGCAGGAAGGCTCTCCCAGAGAGATTTATGACAATCCTGCAAATGAGTTTGTAGCCTCGGCAGTCGGGGATCCGCCGATCAACCTTCTGAAGGGTGTCGTTGAAGAGTTGAATGGAAAGGAAGTCGCTAAGATCGGCGGCGAATGTGTGATTCCTCTTCCGTTTAAGCCGGAAAAATACGGCCCTTCCGATATTGGAATTCGTCCTTCGGAAATTCTGATTTCCCGTGATGGGGACAAGACGAAGGATCTGTACGGAACCATAGAACGGATCCTTCCGACAGGTGCCAAACAGATCGTGGAGATCAACTTCCATAACCGGATGCTGCTGGCCAAGGTCAAGAGAGATTATTCTTATAAAAAAGGTGAGACCGTTTTCTTTAAGCCGCAGGATGGAAAGATCTATCTTTTTGATTCTGAGACGAAAGTCCGGATTTATGAAGACAGAGGAGGAAAAGAAAATGGCTGAGGTGGTATTTGAAAAAGTCGTAAAGATATATGACAAAAAAGTGAAGGCTGTAAATGAGCTCTCTTTTACCTGCAATAACGGGGAATTCTTTGCAATTCTGGGACCGTCCGGATGCGGAAAATCATCTTCCCTTCGTATGCTGGCAGGATTGGAAGAGATCAGCGACGGTGAAGTTCGTATCGAAGGGCGTCGTGTAAATGAACTTTCTTCGAGGGAACGAAATGTTGCCATGTCCTTCGAAAACTATGGCCTTTATCCGGATTTCACGATTTACGATAATATCGCATATCCTTTGAAGATTCATAAGGAATCTCCCGAGAAGATCAAAGAGAAGGTAATGGATATTGCCAAAAAACTTCGTCTGACCAATGTTTTGTATGTGAAGCCGGCGGCTCTGTCCAGCGGACAGAAACAGCGTGTATCGATTGCACGTGCGCTGGTACGTAATCCGGACGTGACGATCATGGATGAGCCGCTGTCCCATCTGGATGCGAGAATGCGCAGCAATATGCGCAGCGTCATTCGACATCTGCATGAAAAGCTGGGCCTGACGACTGTTTATGTCACGCATGACCAGATCGAAGCGATGACAATGGCAGATAAGATTCTGATCATGAACAACGGGGAACGCCAGCAGGTAGGAACTCCGGACGAGGTTTATTACTATCCGGCCAATGTCTTTGTTGCAGGATTCATCGGAACACCGCAGATGAACCTGGTCCCTTGCACGATCAGGCGTGCGGGAAAAGAGACAACTATCGTTGAGAAAGGCGCTTTTGAAGTCAAAACAGAGCGCTATGCGGATTCTCTCGATGACGGTAAGGCGGTGATTTACGGATTCCGTCCGCATGATCTGGAGGTTTCGAGAGAGGCAAAAGACGGATTTTTCAAAGGGACTGTCTATGTTACAGAGCCACTTGGGGAGACGACGATCGTTTCAATCAAGGCCGGAGGTATTATCCTGAAGGCAGAACTGGAAGGCAACGTTTACGATCTGGTTCAGGATCAGGAAATCTACTTTGGTATTGATGATAAGAAAGCTCATCTGTTCGATGCGGCAACGGAGATGCGGATTATTCCGGGTGATGAGTAAATGTGTAAAAAGAGAAGACTCCTGCCGAATCAAGGCAGGAGTCTTTTACGTGAAGCAGAAGCATGTTTGTTTTCTGAAGGAGGGGCTATGAGAATCCTGAATTACGGATCTTTGAATCTTGATTTTGATTATTACCTGGAACATATTGTAATGCCCGGAGAAACCATTTCTTCTCAGCAGCTGGAGATCTGTCCGGGTGGGAAAGGACTGAATCAATCCATTGCGCTTGCACGGGCCGGTGCGGAGGTCTGGCATGCAGGGATGATCGGCGGCGACGGACAGATGCTGAAAGCGCTGTGTGAAGAAAACGGCGTGAATACGCAGTTCCTGCGGACAATCGGCGAGAGAACCGGAAATGCGATCATCCAGATCTCAGCGGAGGGACAGAATTCGATCATATTATATGGTGGTGCCAACCAGAAGAATTCCAGGGAATTCGTGGACGAGGTCCTGGAAAAATTCGGAAAAGGGGACGTTCTGCTTCTGCAGAATGAAGTCAATGAGCTTCCCTATATGATTTCGCAAGGCTATAGGAAAGGAATGCAGATCGTACTGAATCCTTCGCCATTTAATGAGATCATCACGGAATGTGATCTTTCTAAAGTGTCGATGATCTTGATTAATGAAATAGAGGGATATCAGATGACCGGACGAGAGGATCCGGAGGAAATTCTGAACACGATTGCACAAGAGTACCCGGAATTGAAGGTGGTATTGACTCTTGGAGAAAAGGGCGCCGTGTTTATGTCCGGAGAAGAGCGTGTATTCTGCCCGGCCAGAAGTGTAAAAGCAGTCGATACGACGGCAGCGGGGGACACCTTCACCGGTTATTTTCTGGAAGAATATTTGTCCGGCGGAAATGCAGAGAAGGCTTTGCAGATGGCAACTCTGGCAGCATCCGTTGCGGTGACAAGAAAAGGGGCATCTGCCTCGATACCATGGAAAAATGAAGTGAAATAAGAGGATGATTCTGTATATCATTCTGTGAAAAACGATCGCTCGCTGCAGGGCTCCATCAACGTGAAGGATACAACGTTGGTGGAGCCCTGCAGATTATTCAATGTGATATTCAGTATACATTTCCTTCCGGTACGCAGGATCGGTCGATGCCTTCAGAATGGCTTCCTGATCGGCACCGCTTTGTACCATTGCGGAGACAAGGGAAGCGAGACGATCCTCGCCTTTTGCCATACCGATTGCTTCGCCCTTGGCCATTCCAATGGCTTTACCTCTAGCTTCAGCATCTTCTGCAACAACCTTCAGGGTTTCCTCTTCATCGTATTCGGTCAGTAGCATATCGATCACCTCACTTTTCTGTGACTGAATGTAGTTCTTGACCTCTCCGTCCGGAAGGGAATCCAGTGCCTCATTTGCTGC